>Ga0172379_10001738_pt1 | contig 41936 bp, 36 predicted proteins | sample GrowelOW334metaG_FD_119756 | JGI IMG/M metagenome (GOLD analysis project Ga0172379, IMG submission 119756) | Groundwater microbial communities from an aquifer near a municipal landfill in Southern Ontario, Canada - Groundwater well OW334 metaG | ecosystem: Environmental > Aquatic > Deep... | reverse complement strand
TAATAATAATTTTAAAAATTTCAAGTTGCAAAATATATGTATCTACAAAAGGTGGATCAGAATATATATTTCTAAATAAGATCATTAGTTCACAAAGCGCATTACTAAAGTACTTTTTAACAAATAGTGAGATTGTGATTACGGAAGCGCTAATTCGTCGAATACAAGACACACCAGATAGTAGTCATATTCGAGAATTAATTAATTCAAAAAAGGAACTAGACGAACTAAATGCCGCCGTTGTCTCCCCAGTAATCACCTCCGACGGTCGTATCGCTGCCATTCTCGTCCTCGGTGGCAAACTCAGTGGCGACCCGTACAGCAACGACGATCTTAACCTCCTACAACTTCTAGGACCGCAGCTCGCTAGTGCTCTAGAAAAAGCCCGGCTCTACGAGGAGATCCGCTTGTTCAACGTCAAGCTGCAGAAGGAAGTGGAGATTGCCACGGAGAGGGTGAAGCAGAAGAACGCCCAGCTGGAAGACCGAAACCGGTTCCTCTCGGCCGTGTCCAAGGTGACGAACCTCATCACCCAAACCCTAGACTTCAAGAAAGTGACGCAGTCCATTGTCGACGCCATTTACACCGAGCTCGGCTTCGTCGGTGGACTGCTGCTCTTCCTGGGTGAGTCCCGCCACAAGGTGTTCCCCGAAGCCGTGACGCAGACACCCGTGACGCAGAAGATCCTGAAGCTGTTACCCAAGCCGCTCAATGAGTACTGGGGTGACTACACCGTGGACCGGACCATGAACATTGAGGCCATGAAGGCCAACCAGGTGCGTGTGAGCACCAACCTGGCCGAAGTGCTGAACCCGCCAGTGCCGTCCATGGTGCTCGGCGCTATTCAGAAGCTCGGCGGAATTAAAACAATCGTTGCTGTGCCAATTGTTGCTGAGAATGTGGTGGTGGGCTGCATAGACTTCATGATTGGGAAACCCCCAGACCAGATTTCCCGCACCGAGCACGACATGATGCAAGCTTTGGCCAACCAGACGGGCGTGGTGTACCGAAACATCGAGCTGGTGCGGCGCATGGAAGAGACGAATAAAGAGCTGGGTGAAGCCAACGAGCACCTGAAAGAGCTGGACCAAGCCAAGAGCGAATTCGTCTCCATTGCCAGCCACCAGCTGCGCACGCCCATGACCGGCATCATGGGCTACCTCTCCATGATCGTCGGTGGGGACTTCGGCAAGATAGATCCTGCCTTGAACAAAGTTTTGGATAGCCTGCTCGATGCCAGCCAGCGCATGATTCGGCTCATTAACCTCTTCCTGGACGTGACAAAGATTGAGAGCGGCAAGCTGGTGCTAGACAAGCAGCCCATGCAGCTGGAGGATTTGATAGAGAAGGAATTAGACGTGGTGCAGAAGTTGGCCAAAGACCACGGTTTGAAGTTGGTGTACAAGCGGCCGAAGGAGAAACTACCAACGCTGGTCATCGACGACAAGATTACCGACGTGGTGCTGAACTTGGTGGACAACGCCATCAAGTACACGCCCAAGGGCAGCATTACCGTGACGAGCGAGCGGGAAGGGGAGTGGGTGCACGTGAAGGTGCAGGATACGGGCCGCGGCTTGGACCCGAAGGAGGCGAAGAACCTGTTCAACAAGTTCGTGCGCGGTTACGGCATTGCGCAGGTGAACCCAGATGGTTCAGGGTTAGGATTGTACGTGGCTCGCCGCATAATCGAAGTGCACGGCGGGAAGATTTGGGTGGAGAGCGACGGCGTGGGCAAGGGCAGCTGCTTCCAGTTCACGCTACCCATCAAACCAGTGGATGTGAAGGTGGAGCCAATTGGCGCGGTGAAGGTGAAGGTGGGGAAGTAAGGGGCACCATGCTCGTACGCGCAGTAAGACGTGGCGAACGTCCTGCTTTTGACATATGCATGTAAATTCCGTAAGGTGTTGAGAAATCAAAAACGTATATTGAAAGGAGCATAATGTGCAAAAGCATAAATTTTTGGAACACATGCACACTCTCGACCTTCGTGATCAACAGTATGTCCATGTCCATCCTGAGCACGTAAAGCAGCGGGTGCAGGACCTCACAACCGCGGGTGCCTTCCACGCGCGGATTGGTACGTCGCGTTCGGGTGCGTGGCCCTTGTACGGCTTGCAACTCGGATCGACACGGAAACCCGCAATCGTCCTCACAGCCAACAACCATGCTGAAGAGGTGGTTGGCACGTTATCGATTCTAAAGCTCTTCGAACTCCTTCTCGGTGATGCGCGCTTCTCAGAGTTACTGGATCGTTTCCAGTTTATTGCCGCTCCTCAGATGAACCCTGATGGGGTGGTCAATAACTGGCCGTGGATACACGACCCATCTCCGAAGCGCTACCTGCAGTATAAGTGGCGGGACCATCGGAACGAAGACGTTGAGCACGGCATTGCTGTTAGTGGGGTAGACTTTGTCCGACCCGAACCCAAGGCGCTCGTCTCTTGGTACTCGATGTTCGCCGACTGTCCGCTGCCGTTCTACTGCACGTTACACTCGTGCTCGGCAGATACCGGCGCGTTCTTCTTAAGCGGTAACGAGGATCTCGGTGATCTCGTGCAGGTCTTTGAGATTATTGCCGAAAATGCGCAAGCGTTCGGGCTACCCTTGAAGGGCTACGACATGCGGAAGTACAAGAACTACCGTCGCCTGCAGCGTGGGGTGTACTCTGTGCCTCGGCACGGTGAGATGAAGCGAACGTACCAGGCATCTGACAGTGGTGCACGAACGTTCTTACTCAATTCGCTGGAGTGGATGCTGCAGCGTGGGGTGCATTCCGCCTTCGTTTCTGAAGTGCCCATGATTATCCCGGTTGCGTACACAGAAGAAGAGGTGGCAGGAGTGACCGCGCTGGCGTGCATGGAGCCCCTGGTGCAGAAGCTGGAAGACCACATAGCGCGTTGCAGTGGTCGGCTGACGTACTTGAATGGCGAGGGGAATTCGTTCGTGGCAGACGCTCACCGCTTAGCCTGGTATACGGAGAAGCACAACGCTTTCTCGAAATCGGCAGCCCGGCAACTCAAGCTCTTCTTGGAGTGTTTCGCTGGTGCGCCGGCGCTGCGCATTCATCAAACGCAGCACGACGTGCAGGATGCGTACTCGCGTTTTCTCGAGGCAGCAATGATCTTGAACGTTGCCGGCCAGTCGATGCCTGGCATTAACCAGTTGCAAGGGCAACTCGATTCCGCCTATGTAGAGATGGATGCCGTCGCGGGCTTAGCGAATCGTATGACGCCGCTCGATATGCACATGCGCTACCAGTTGCTCATGATCCTGGCGGGCGCTACGGCACGAACGTAAATTGGAGAAAGGAACACCATGGTATGGGTTTTTGACTGTGACGGCACGCTGTACCCAGACTGCGCGGAGATTCACAACGTTTTCGTTGCACACCTGCGCATGTACTTCTCCAAACTCCTACAGATGGCCGAAGGAGATGTTGAGCAGGAACGCGTGCGGCTGCGGGTGAAGTACAGCACCGAATTTAGCTTGATTGCATTCCACAAGGAGTACGGCTGTGACTTCACCGCGAGCGTCGCAGCGACGTACGGCCAGATCGACTTGCGGCAGTGCGGCGTGCAGCCCTTGGCCGAGATCGTTCGACGCATGCTAGTTGCGCTCCCAGGCACGAAAGTTGTGTTCTCAAACTCACCGAAGGCATGGGTACATCAGGTCATCACGTACTTGGGTGTACCAGATGTCTTCGCTGCACTCTTCGGCATTGAGGAAATTGGTTTCCTCGGGAAACCCGACGCCTCAGCTTACGCAAGCGTTGAGCGTGCGTACCCAACTGGGCATCTGGTCCTGTGCGATGATTCTGCAACGAATCTCGACATTGCCCACGAGCGCGGTTGGGGTACCGTGTACTTCAACCCGAACGGTGCCGAGGGTAACGTAAAGTATAAACATCGTCAAATTCGCTCATTGCTTGAACTTGCGGCTCTACCGTAGTTCGGTACGAAAGGTGGCTTACCCCCACCTTTCTTTTTTTTCATGGGGAAACTTGGTACAGTGAAGGTATGAAAGCTATTCGCATTATTGCTAGTTACGCCATTGATACTATTGCTGCCAGACCTGGGCGTAAGGCACGCACGCGCACTGGCGGACCGGCACTTTGGTACCAACGGTACTTCCGTATGCAACCAGTGCGGTTCGTCATTTCTCATGGGCACCAGCCCGGTGTGGCGCAGATTGCGCTGCGCCAAGGACACGAGCGCGGAACGCTGGTGAAGAAACCCTCAGCCATTTCTCTGAAGCGTTTTCAGCGCGCTGATGCCTTCGTGGTTTCGACGCTTGCCGATGAGTTCGATCTCGCATCGCTTGCGACCTTGCAGGGTCTCCACTGTGTAGACGTACAAGGTTACGTACGCGCTGCTAAGGGCCGGGGTCTGAAACGTGTGCGTATTCCAGATGACATTGCCCAGTGCTTCGATATTGTCAAAATGACCGCACACGAGAAGAAATGGATTGCGGCCAAGACGCTTCGAATTTTCAAGCAGAAGATTCTCTTGGTAACGCAGAGCGCGAAGCCAACCATTGTGTTCCAACATGGTCGGCGATTTGCCGTGCAGCCACGGCACGTCGCAGCTGCGGACACGCTTGGGGCAGGGGATACATTCTTTGCCGCTTTCGTGGCGGCGTACGTACGCAAACCTGAGGCCAGGAAGGCAGTAGACATTGCGATGCGCGCAACAGAAAAGTTTCTGAAGGGGAAACAGTAGTACGTCGTGTCGTGCACTTCTGGGAGGTGGGGAAGTTTTTGCTGTACCCGAGCTAGTAGGCAAGCAGCATTTGACAACTTTTCGGCGAAGAGTAAAGATATCTCTCTCAACGGTTCTTTGCTCAAAACGCCCGCATAGCTCAATTGGTAGAGCAGCAGTCTCCAAAACTGCGTGTTGGGGGTTCAAGTCCCTCTGCGGGTGCAAAAATAGTGCTCAGTTCTGAGCTCATAGAACCCCTTACAAGACGTAAGGGGTTTATTTTTTAACTGGTACCTGTGCTTTCCCGGGACAAGAAATCCTCATTTTTTACGGGTATTTGACAACTCAACAGCGAAGCGGGAAGATGTTTTCTTAGACCGTCCTTTCGGAAAACTGAAAATTGAAAAAGGTGTAGAAACAGCCCGCATAGCTCAATTGGTAGAGCAGCAGTCTCCAAAACTGCGTGTTGGGGGTTCGAGTCCCTCTGCGGGTGTTTGTAGTACACAATAGGTGAGAGGAAACACTATGGCATTTGGTGGAGCGATCAAACTTGGTACGTGTGGGTACCACTGTTGGGGATGCGGTTGCACATTTACCGCGTTACCTTCAGCCGATGGGTTCGTGCACTGCCCAAACTGTCAGAAGCGCATCTGCTTGGCTACGAGTCCTTTGTGGGATCGTGATACGGCATGGTGTGAACACTGCAAGCTGGCGTATGGGTACGTGTGGAGCTCAAACGTTCCACCTCAGTGCCCCATTTGTCAGCATGCATCTGACGAAGTACCGAATGTGGAAATACAGCAGAAAGGAGAAACGCCATGAAGGTACAGCAACTCCCTGATGCGCAAGAGCTCGTTCGCTTTGCGGATCAGGATGCGCCGACCTTGATGAAGCTACTTGGGCTGCCTATAGCCGAAGTAGCAGACAAGTTCCTTGCGCATTCGCAGGGGACGCTACCGCGCGACGTGGTAGAGAACTACATAACCGCCCACTGTGGTTTGGGCTAGGAGACAACGTGGTAAAGCGAATTCTTACTGGAATGCGCACGACGGGTCGCCTACACCTTGGCCACTACGTCGGCGCACTGGAAAACTGGATACGCCTCCAGCATGAGTACGACTGCTACTTTTTGCTAGCAGACGTGCAGGCGCTCACGACGCACTTCGATCGAGTGGAAGGCATCGAAGACTCCGTCCGGCAAGTCGTCACTGATTGGCTCTCGGTAGGTCTGGATGCTGAACACTCGTCGTTCGTGCTGCAGTCGTACGTCCGTGAGTACTATGAGCTGACGCAACTACTCAGCTTCATGGTTTCCATGGGTTCGTTGCAGCGCAACCCAACATTGAAACAGGAAATCCAAAATCTCGGGATGGGCGATGTCAATGTCGGTTTCATGACCTACCCTATCTCGCAGGCGTCGGATATCCTGCTCTTCAGCCCGCAGCCGTACAATGCCGTGGACGAATTGTTGATCCCGGTGGGCGAAGACCAAATTCCTCATATCGAGGACACGCGGGATATCGCTCGGCGATTCAACAATCGGTACGGTACCATCCTCACGCTGCCAACAGCGAAGGTTGGTGACGTTCCACGACTTGGTGATCTTGCGGGTGGCTCCAAGAAAATGGGCAAGAGCTACGGGAACGCTATTTACCTGTCCGACCCGGCAAACGAGGTCGAGCAGAAAGTGCGCGCCGGCTTCACTGATCCCAAGAAATTGCGGAAAGGTGATCCTGGCGATCCCAGCATTTGCCCAATCTACTCGTACCACGAGATCTTCCGTGCCGACGGCGCCGATGAAACGGCTGCCGGCTGTCGCTCGGGAGCGCTCGGGTGCGCGGAGTGCAAGCGCAACCTTGCCAAAGCGCTCAACGCCAAACTCGATCCCATTCGTGAGAAGCGGCTGGAGATTGAGCAGAAGCCCGAGCTGGTTTCCGAAGCAATTTCAACCGGTACCAAACGTGCTCGTGCTGTGGGGCAGCCCACCATTGAGGCAGTCCGCAGCGCAATGCACATCGATTACCCCACCCTGAAAATGGAGTAGAAGGAAGGTGAGCCATGGACGCTCACGGATTGTTTTCCGGGCGATGGCCCCGCCAAGGGGTCAACACACAACTCATTGAAGCTGCGCTTCAGACGGAGATTGAGAAAAATCATACCTGGGGGGAAAGTACCATTCTCGGTTTCCCGAGCATGAATCCGCACCCCTTTGGTATTCAGATTTTCTCTAGCGTGCAGGCAAAGCACGCGAACGCAATTCTCACGCACACGCGTGGGGACGGTGAAAAGGGTTTCAAAGGTACACACAATATCGAGAAAGCCCTCATTCACACCGTTGGCGATTTGCTTGGTGACCATACGGTTGACGGCTACGTCACCCCAGGCGGCACCGAAGCCAACATCATGGGTATTTGGATTGGCCGTGAGAAGCTGCGCGCTGAGTTCGGCAACACTGGCCAACGCGTGGCCGTGCTTGCTTCATCCGCGAGTCACTACTCTTTGCCCAAAGCCTGTGCACTCACAGACATGGGCCGGGGTGAGCTTCGTGCCACGGGACAATTCCAGGACCAGAAATCTGGCAACGGTAGCCTGCTGAACAACCACCACGTGCCGAATAGTGACGGCTCTGGTCTCCACTACATTCGTTGCAGCGAATGTGGCAGAATCGACGTTGCAGAACTTGAGCGGGCTATTCGTCGGCTGCATGCGGAACAGCACATTGCACGGTTCATCATCTTCCTGAACGAAGGTACGACGATGACTGGCGCAATGGATGATACCGCAGCGGTCGGTCGAATGGTGCGGCGGCTGCGCGAAGAATTCCAGCACACGGTTGGCTTCTACGTGCATGTCGATGCTGCCTACGGTGGCTGCATCTACCCGTTCCTGGATCCTGATGGTACGTGGGCCTTCCGCGTGCCGGAAGTGGATTCTCTGACTGTTGACCCGTACAAAATGGGTTACTGTCCAATGGCCGAGGGACTGTTCCTCTGCCGGTCGGGTTTGCAGCGCTTCATCCAGCAGCCCACTGGGTACGTGAACGACGGCCATGACGATACGCTCTGCGGCTCTCGCTCGGCTGCGTATGCGGCATCGTGCTGGGCGGTCATCCACGCGCTGGGAACGGAAGGTTATCAAAGACTGCATACGCAAAATCGTGAAAAGGCACGGCAGCTGTATCAGAAGCTTGCCGCTGTGCCTGCTATCACGCTCTTGCCGCAGTACCTGAACATGGTTGCTTTCCGGCTGCCCGACGACGTACCGCAAGAAGCATACGATCGCCTGCGAGCGATCGTCGACGAGTACATCTGCATGTGGAACTGGTTTAATCCAGACCCGTCAGATCCGAAGAGCCGACCGTACCAGGTGATCAAGTGCTGCATGACCCAGGACGTGAAAGAAGAGTGGCTGGACGCTTTCGTTCAGGACCTCACCGACACGTTCGTGCAGCTGCAGACGCACGTGTAGATCTTTAACGATTAACCCGCTCGTGGCAACACGAGCGGTTTTCTTGACACCAAAAAACCTCTTTGCTAAGGTGGGCAAACGAGTTCTTTACAAGTCTTCAAAGCCCCTGGGTGAGGTCCCTTAGCAATAAGGGATTGGGCCTCATTCGCCAGCATTGGCAGGGTGGTTCCTGCAAAAGTGGGAACCCGGCTACCTCCGTAACCATAGGTTAGACCCGATGTCGGCTGCATAGCAGCGTCTGCGTCGGTGAGAGATACGTGAATTTTTTCACGTAAAAAAGGTGGCAACGCGAAGGTTTCAAAGACCTCCGTCCTTTTCTAAGCATGGCTCCAACCATGCTTTGCACGGGATGGGGGTTTTTCATTGCACATGAACAATTTGAAATAGAAACGAGGAGAAAGAACATGAAGCACATGTCTCGGATTATTTTGGATGGTCCGCGGCGAGAAAAGCAGTTGGCCCGCGAAGCGCTGGCAGTTGGGTATAATGCCCGCGTTCGTCTGGCAGAACTGCCCGGAGCGTATGAAGCGCTGGAACGGTATTCACTGGGCATGATTGACCGGAAGGTGAAGCATGGACAGGACCTTACCTTTGAAGAGGCTTTCAGCGGCATGGCGTACGTCGTTGCCGCGACCAATGAGTGCTTCTTCGAGGCCACCGCTCCAGCGTTCTCCACGGCATACCGTTCGCCCTTCACGCCCGAGAAGGCAGTGGCGTGCGGGACGGCTTTCATGCAACTCATGGCGGCGAAGGAGTCCTTCAAGCACCTTACCGCGGAGGAAGTTGCGGGCATTGCGGCCGCGAGCTTGATGGATACGGTCATTCGTCTGGATCCAGCGAGCGTGGTCGAGACGTCGGGCATGGGCGGTGATGTGGGCTTCGTGCACAACGGTGTGATAAAGAAGACTATCAACGTTTCCACGCTTAGCGCGCTCGTCCTGGCGGCTCTGGGTCTGCCAGTGGCCAAGCACGGATCGTACGGCAACACGTCAGCGGTGGGGAGCACCGAAGCGATAGAGCTCTTCGGTGCGAATACGACCTTGCGTTCAATCGAGCAGGTAGAGCGGGTTTGGCGAAATTCCCACTTTGCCTTCCTCGATGCGCACTGGTGCAAGACTATTCATGATCTTTCGCACTTGATCATGATGGAGACGATCAACCACGTGGCTGGCCCGATGAGCGCACCGTTTGCGCCGCGCACCAGCATTACGAAGTTGATGGGCGTGAACGAGAAAGTTCACCCGTCGGTCATTGCCCGCGCGTATGCGTTGCTGCACGAAAAAGGTCTGCAACGTAATGCGGGTGTGGCCATTGTGTGCGGCTTAGATATTGAGAGCCCGCACACCGATCCGTACGATTTGCCCATGGTGCGTGAGCATACGATTGTCGACGAGCTTTCGCCGTTTTCATCCGTTGTCGCCATCGCGCACCAGGACATGTACCGCGGTTCATTTCTGGTGACTCCTGGTGACTTCGGCATTACTATCCCGCCGACGTCCGTGCACGTCGTGAACGACAAGGAGCACATTCTTGCGGCTAACCAGCGTACTCTTCAGAATACGGACGAGCACCTGGTGAACTACCTCGCCATGAATGCGGCTCTGCCCCTGTTCATGCATCGGTACGGCGATCGCGCTGACTGTGTTGTGCGCAATCAGCTGAATACGGTGTATCTGCAGGAGTGTTTCCTGGCTTGTAAACAGGCGATTACTTCTGGTGGAGCCTGGAACGTGCTGCAGCAGCACGTTCTGGAATCCCAAAAAGAAGCGTAAGCGTAGAACCTTTACAAGAACGGCGTATTTTACTACGCCGTTCTTTTTCATTACACTGCATCTATGGTCAACCTCTCCCAGGTATTCAAACGATCGCGTAATATTCTCATTGGGGCGGCGCACTTTCCGCCACTCTTGGGTTACGTCACAACGCCTGGTTTGCGCGTTGCAGAGAAGGTAGTGACGGCCGATGTGCGGGCCTTCGTGCGTGGGGGCATGGACGGCGTTATCATTGAGAACAACTACGACCTCCCCCATACGCAGTTTGTACATCCAGAAACGATTGCTTCTATGGCTATGGTGGGTACGCGCATTCGAGCATTAGTGCGCAAGCCGCTTGGCGTAAATGTACTGTGGAATGATTACCGCTCCGCCTTTGCACTCGCGTCAGCTCTTGATCTTGCCTTCATTCGGATTCCGGTCTTCGTGGATCGCGTCCGAACATCCTGCGGGATAATTAACGGTGACCCACGCGCTGTTGCACAGTACCGAAAGCACGTGCATGCTGAAAGCGTTGCGGTACTTGCAGACATTCACGTCAAGCATGCCACACTCCTTTCTCGGCATACGCTCCTGCAATCGGCACGGTTAGCTTTCCGTCAAGGTGCTGATGCCATTGTGGTTACGGGCCGGTGGACCGGCGAAGCACCAGAACTGCAAACCCTCAAGGATTTGCGAAAGCAGCTCGGTGCCTCGCGGTACATTTTTATCGGGAGCGGAGTTGACGCACGGAATGCAAAAGACCTCATGCGGTATGCGAATGGCGCAATTGTGAGCACATCGTTGAAAGTCGGTTCCGCGGGCACGCATGGGGTGAATGTGAAGCACTGGAACCAGCGTATTAGCGTGCAGAAAGTTCGAGCGTTGCGAAAGCAGGTACCATAGACGAAGTTTCCAATTGACAAGGTACTTCACGCAATTTATAGTTGTTTCAATGAACTTACACGCCTACCAGACACTCTCGATTCGTCGTCGCAACCTCACCCCCGAGGTTGCCTGCACGTGCTCGTGAACAGAATGATGTAACCACCCTTCGTGGGTAGGAGCAAGCAACCTCGCAGAGGTTGTTTTTTGTATTCGCAAACACCGCTCATTGAACCCAATACGAAGGAGGACGCAATGCGTCAAATTATCGAAGCCGGACACTACTACAAAGCTATTGGCCCTACGGTCTGGAGTGAGATTGGCTGGCAACTCGGCCAGCAGATGATCCAGCCCGGGGACGCCACAATGCTCTTCATCGACGACGTGCACACAGCTGAACAAGCGCACCCATTGGAGCGTGCTGCACAACGCGTGAATGGCTTCGCGCCAGTGCCTACATACACCGTGCTCGAATCAAGCGTAGCTGCTGAAGCGAAGGAGGCGCTCGCAATGTTATACGCCTTGCCCAAGAAGAATCGCCCAGTGGTGAGTGCCGACGGCACAGTGTTCTGCTCGGGCGCGCCGCTTGTTAGCGCTGATGGTGCGTCTCTGTGCACGTTGCTCGACGTCGGGCTCACCCTGCGCAAGTCGCGTCTGGGTTTCACGCATGGCGTGAACATCCTGCCAGACTTCTACCAGGCTCAGCAGGAACCAGTCTTGCGTCTCGTTCAGCGCATCCTGCCGGACTTCCACTTAGCCGTCGTGCTCTTCGCGACGTGCGGGACCAACACCAACATTGTTCAGTCGTAATGCTGTGAGGAGGCCTAGTAAACCTCCTCACTCCCTTCACTCTTCATTTCATTCTTATGTCATTCTCAAAAACCATTGGTATTCTCGGCGGCATGGGCCCAAGTGCCAGCGCCGCCATGTACCAGAAAATCATTCAACTCTGCCAAGAGCAGTACAGCGCTGTGCAGGATACGGACTACCCGAAGATTGTACTGTACAGTTTGCCGCTCACAGGCTTCGACGAGACCGGTATCGTCGATGCAACGTCAGTGCTCCAGCAACTTCACGCTGGAATTGCAAAGCTCGTTCATGCGGGTTGCGACTGCATCGTCATGGCGTGCAACACCGTACACGTATTCTACGACCAGCTCCAAGCAATGTGTCCCGTGCCAATTGTGCACATTGTGGAGGAGACGGTGCACGCTGTGTCTGGGCACCACGTCGTCGGCGTCCTATCGTCAGAAACGACGGCGAAGATGGGCCTGTATGCCAGTGCACTGAAAAGTCAGAACGCTGAAGCGGTTGCGCCATCAACGATGCAGCAAGCCAAGGTAACGGACGCCATCACGCACGTCATGGCTGGGTTGCAGAGTAATGCAGACGTCGCAGTGCTGCAGGCGATAAGCCAGAGCCTTCAGTCGCAAGGCGCAACGGCGATCATCCTGGGTTGCACTGAACTACCGCTCGTCCTGCAGCAACAGCACGTCGCGCTGCCGCTGTTCGACGCGGTGACAATTGGGGCGAAGGTTACACTGGCCTTCGCTCAATAATGGATAATTCGCTATGATACGAGCACCTATGGAACCACTCCCGAACAACGTCTTCGTAAAGCAAGGTGTGCAGGATGGGCCCACGCTCGCCCTCGTCGCTGGCGTGCACGGCAACGAACGCGTTGGCGTCATGGCTTTGCAAGCGCTGTGGCCGACCTTGGAAATTACCAAGGGTACAGTGTACGCCATTTACGGCAACCCCGAGGCGATTGCTAAGAATGTTCGATTCATCGAGAAAAACTTGAACCGTTGCTTCATCGCTGGCAACGTCGGTACGTCACTGGAAGAACGACAAGCGCGTGAGCTTATGCCCATCCTCGACCAGTGTGACGCAGTGCTGGACTTGCACGCGACGAACAGCGTGAAGACCACGCCATTCATCATTACCGAGCAGCCGAGCATGGACCTTGCTCGTGCCCTAGATTTCCCCATCATCTCCACTGGCTGGAACGAAGCCGAAGGCGGCGCAGTAGATGGATACGTGTACGAGCGTGGGAAGATTGCGGTGACGACTGAATTGGGGTCAACGAAGACGCCTGAGCTGTACCTTGACCTCGCCAAGCAGAGTATCATAGCTTTTCTACGCTTTTACGGCTGCATTGAAGGTGAGGTGCCGACTCCAACGCAGACTCCGAAGTACGTCCACATCGTGCGCTCAGTGCTGAAGCAGACGAATGCACTTCGCTTTACCAAAGACTTTGCTGACTTCGAAGCGCTTTTTGAAGGTGAGGTCTTCGCCAAGGATGGCGACACCGAGTACCGCGCGGGAAAAAAAGAGTGCATCATCTTCCCTCGGCCAGAGAAGGAGATCGGCGGCGAGGCATTCCTCATTGGGAAGTTTCTTGAAACGGGTGATGGAAATTTGTAACGACTATGAAAGTACATTCCATTGATGTTTCACCGTTAACGTACAAACTGAAACATCCCTTTGTCTTCTCTGGTGTGCGTTTAGAACAGCTAGAGTACGCAATTATACGCGTACAGTCTGAGGCAGGGGCCATTGGGTACGGTGAGTGTCCAGCGTACTGGGAGCCACGAGGTGAGACGCAAGCCTCGACGATAACAGCCGTGAAACATGTGAAGGAGATGTTTATTGAGAAAGAATTTTTATCGCCAGAAAGATGGGGAGAAACTTTGCCGAAACTTCTACCGAATGCATATGCTGCGGCGTGCGGATTGGATATTGCTTTCCATGATGTGCTTGGGCAAGAGGAGGGAAAACCAGTGAGTACGCACTACGGCGTAGCAAAGCCAGTTCCCGTGGAAGCCGCGATTCCTATGGTCACGGAACAGGAAACTGAGGTTCTTCTCGTCGAGGCAATGGCGCAAGGGATTACCACGTATAAAGTGAAAGTGGGTATTGATACGGAGCGAGAGTATCGTTTGTTGCAGCAAGTCCGCTCTGCGATTGGGCAGGACGCGACACTCTTCGTTGACGTAAACCAAGGCTGGAAAACCGTTGATGCTGCGAAGCGTGCGCTGGAAAGGTTCTCTGCAGTCAGTTTGGCGTGGGTGGAGCAACCGCTGCCAACGAGCAGCTCGAACGAAAATTTTCGTGAGCTATTTGAAGCAACCAACATTCCAGTCATGCTCGATGAATCCACGTACGTTGCAGCAGATGTTGATGCGGCAGTCCAGCAGGGCGGGGTAAAGCTCTTCAACATTAAACTCGCCAAAGCTGGCGGCATATGGGGCGCGCACGCGTTTGCGAGGAAGGCCGCATTGAACGACGCGCAGTACATGCTTGGATCCATGATTGAGGGCGCATTGGGAACCTACGCCGGGCTGCACTTCGCAGCGACACACAACGTACGTACTACGGCATCGAATGCTTTTACGTTCATCGACGATGAGAAAGCATTTGGCCCTACGGTCAAAGATGGTTTCATGGAAGTGCCGACCCGACCGGGTCTTGGGTATGAGTACCCCCAAAGATTTGCCGCGTGTTTCTCTGTGTAGATGGAGTGCTTGTGTAGTGAGCTCTGTAGCTTGCGTAAAATGATGCCGCTCCGTATCCTAAAGGTGTTACACCACTAACCTTTACCTCTATGAAAGGCATTATCCTCGCTGGCGGCACTGGCTCACGCCTCTTCCCGCTCACACGCGTTACCAACAAGCACCTGCTGCCCGTCTACGACCGGCCCATGATTTACTACCCCCTGCAGACGCTGGTAGAAGCGGGGATTAAGGAAATCATGATTGTCTCTGGCAAAGGTCATGCCGGCGGCTTCTTGGAGTTACTCGGTGACGGCAGCGCGTTCGGTGTGCGGCTTTCGTACGGCGTGCAGGAGAAACCCGGTGGCATTGCCCAAGCCTTGAGCTTGGCCGAAGACTTCGCTGACGGCGAGAAAGTGGTCGTCATTCTCGGTGATAACATTCTGGAAGATTCTATTGCGAAGGCCGTACAAGATTTTTCGGCGCAGGAGAAGGGTGCGAAGATATTCCTGAAGGAAGTCGATAACCCGAAGTCATTCGGCATTGCAGAAATTGATGGCCAGAAGATTGTGAGCATTGTAGAGAAGCCGCAGGAGCCGAAGAGTAACTTGGCAGTTATTGGCGTGTACATGTTCGACGGCCAAGTGTTCAACGTCGTGAAGACGCTGAAGCCTTCCGCGCGCGGTGAGCTGGAAGTTACTGACCTTAACAACCACTACGTGCAGCAGGGGACGATGACGTTTGAGACACTGCAGGGTGCGTGGGGAGATGGCGGCGAGTCGTTCGATTCACTGATGAAAGCCTCCCTCCTCGCCCAGCAGTGGCGGCAGCAGGGCAAGCTGGACAAGCCGATTGGCGCGAAAGAGGAGTAGAGAATTACATTTACACGCCATCCCGGGCAAGACCCGGGATTTTGTGTTTGTGCTGAGCTACGACCTAGTAGTTCTCAGGTTGTTGATGATTAGTCACGTATTGTTTGCCCTTTCTGGCAGCAGAAAGGGCGCAAAGACTGCTGGGGGCCTGCGACGGAACGCTGGATGCACAATAACAACTCTATCTCATCCTTCCGACGCAGTCCCCCAGACCCCTGCCTACTAACTGCATAACAAGTTCTAACATTTTAGAAGTCCGGGGGTTTGGGGGCAAAACCACGCTGTTTGTAACTACTTTACGGGTACTCCGAAAGAATGGAGTTGTTTTGCCCCCAACGGTCTTTTGGGCCACCTTTTCTGACGCCAGAAAAGGTGGATGACCGTAACTACTCATGAATACCACCCAAACATTAATTCGTTGAACTGAACACCCGAAAGATGCCGGATATGCTCTCCGGCATGACAGAAATTACCACCCCGTCCTCCGCAGTAGCGGGATCCTCCGGGGTGCTCCCGATGGGTCGCACCCGCGCTTCGCGCCCCCTCCTCAACCGAGGAGGGGAGGCTATTATTGCCCCTCCCCCTTGGATAAGGGGGAGAAAGAAAAGATTCCCTTCCGCCGACTCAGGGGGTAATTCTGATATGTTATTCGCTAGTATAAATGCAAGATCCCGAAACGAGTTCGGGATGACAGAAAAACAGAGCAGGTCACTCTGGAAATTAAAATGCCCGAAAGCTCGTCAAAGGGTGATTTTTGTGGTATAATAGCAGCATGGAACTGCGTACGCTGAAGGATCTTGATGTTGCTGGGAAGCAAGTCATCGTTCGGGTGGACTTCAACGTGCCATGTCGCGACGGCAAGGTTTGCGACGCGACGCGCATCCTCGCTGCCCTGCCTACCATCGAGTACTTGAAGTCCCAGCGCTGTCGGATTGTGCTGCTCACCCACATAGGGAAGCCACACAATGAGCACGACGTTCACTTGAGTCTCCGTCAGGTCTTCCACTACCTCGCTGAACGTTTGCCGAGCGTGCAGTTCGCCCCCCAAATTCCTGGTACCGCTGAGGCAATTACCCGTAGTACGACCATTCGCGAAGGCGACGTCGTGCTCTTCGAGAACCTGCGGTTCAATCCTGGCGAGGCTGCTGACGATCCCGCTTTCGCCGCAAGTCTCGCTGCTCTAGGCGACGTGGTGGTGAATGATGCGTTCTCGGTTTCCCACCGCAAAGCTGCTTCCGTTTCGACGCTCCTGACGCTACTCCCATCTGCGGCGGGTTTTCAATTAGAGAAGGAAGTAGCGTTCCTCGGTAGTGCTATTGCCAAGCCCAAGCGACCACTCGTCGCAATCATTGGTGGGGCGAAAATTTCCACGAAGCTGCCGGTCATCCGTTCTTTGTTGCAGCACTGCGACTACGTCCTGCTGGGTGGGGCGCTGGCGAACACCATGCTGAAGGCGCAAGGGATTGCGGTTGGGAAATCCCTCATCGAGGAGGGCATGGTCGCGGACGTGAAAGACCTCTCGCTCACAACGAACAAACTCCGTGTGCCAATTGACGTCGTGATGGCCGCGAAACCGGAAGCGGGCGTGGCAACATCAACCGTCGCTGTGGCAAATGTGCCAGACGAAGAGCTCATCTTAGATATTGGCCCAGAGACGGTAGATCTCTACGGTATGATCATCAAGACTGCCGGAACGATAGTGTGGAATGGCCCCATGGGCTACTTCGAGCTGCCGGAGTTCGCGAAGGGGACGGATGACGTAGCGAAGCTCGTTAGTGACACGCGCGCCGTGACCATAGTAGGCGGTGGCGAAACCCTCGACGCGATCAACGCGTTACACCTCGGGTCGAAGTTTACCTTCCTTTCCACTGGTGGCGGTGCCATGCTGAAGTTCCTAGAAGGGAAGCCCATGCCTGGTCTTCAGCCGCTCTCCATTTCTACCTCGTAACTTTACTGTATGGCTACACTCCAAACACTCGACGCGCTGGAAGTTCTTGACTCCCGTGGGAATCCGACGCTACAAGTTACCGCTGAACTCGATGATGGCAGCATTGGGGTTGCAAGCGTGCCTTCTGGCGCATCAACGGGCACGCACGAAGCCTTGGAGCTCCGCGACGGTGATGCCGAACGGTACAACGGGAAAGGTGTGCTCCGCGCCCTGCAGAACGTGGAGGGGGTAATTGCCCAAGCGCTCAGGGGTAAGGATGTAGGGGAGCAGCGTATCGTCGATAAGCTTCTCGTTGCACTCGATGGTACGGAGAGTAAATCGAAACTTGGAGCGAATGCAATACTCGGTACGTCGCTCGCGGTAGCTCATGCCAATGCAGCGTCGGCTAAGCAAGAGCTGTGGCAGTACATTGCTGCACAGTTCGGCTTCTCTGAAGCGTGGAAGCGTTTCCCAACGCCGATGTGTAACGTCATCAACGGAGGCGTGCATGCGGATTCGGGCTTGAGCTTCCAGGAGTTCATGATCCTGCCGCAGCAAGCAGACTTCCCAGAGCGGATTCGTTGCGGGGCAGAGATTTTCCATGCGCTCGGTGCAGTCATCAAAGGCCGTGCGTTCTCCACGCTCGTCGGCGACGAGGGTGGTTACGCGCCGCGCCTACGCAGCAACGAAGAGCCGCTGCAGCTCATCAGCGAAGCCGTTGCGAACGCGAAGTACCGGCTTGGCAGAGACGTGCTGCTCGGGATGGACGCGGCGGCGAGCGAGTTTGCGAAAGCGGATGGCACGTACCCGCTGGCACTCGAAGCAAAAGGGTTGACAGCCGATCAACTCACTGCGCTCTACTTGGAGTGGAATGAGAAGTACCACCTGGTTTCTGTGGAAGACGGACTGGCGGAAGATGACTGGGACCACTGGCCAGCGCACACGGTGGCGCTCGCGGCGAAAGGTATGTGGGTCGTCGGCGACGACTTATTTGTCACGAACGTCCAGCGTCTGCAGCAGGGGATAGACACGAAGGTTGGGAATGCCATCCTCATAAAACTCAATCAAATTGGCACGCTCACTGAGACGATTGACGCCATCAAGCTGGCGCAGGTGAACGGCTACAAGGTAATCATTTCGCACCGTTCGGGTGAGACCTGCGACACCACCATTGCTGACCTCGCTGTTGCCGTGAGCGCTGATGCTATCAAGGCCGGCTCGCTCTCCCGCGCCGAGCGCCTAGCCAAGTACAACCGACTCCTCGCCATTTGGCACGCGACCCATGCGTGAGCGCTGCCCCATTCTGAAGCCGCAAATTCCTGTCGTCCTCGTGGTGATGGACGGCTGGGGTATTGGTAAACCCGGACCGTGGAACGCGATCACCCAAGCGCGGACGCCGAACTTCAAGTACTTACTGCAGCGCTACCCGAGCACTTCTGTGGAAGCTGGCGGGAAGGCAGTTGGCCTCTCCCGCGGGCAAGATGGGAACAGCGAGGCCGGCCACATGAACATTGGGGCTGGCCGTGTGGTGCTGCAGGATGAAGTGCAGATTTCTCGCGCTATCACGACCGGTTCATTCTTTCGGAATCCAGCATTCATCCGCGCGAAGCGTCACGTGGAGAAGCATGACTCCACGCTCCACCTCATTGGCATGATGGGGAATAGCCAGAGTGCGCACGCCAGCCCCGACCACCTCCTCGCCCTGCTGACGCTCGTTCGGTTGACGAAGATGAAGCGCGTCTCTTTGCACATCTTCACCGACGGCCGAGATAGCCCACGGTACGCAGCAATAAAGATGCTGAAGAAGTTGGAACGTGAGCTCGCGAGGACTCGCGTTGCTTCTGTGACCGGACGGTACTACGCCATGGACCGTGCCTTGCACTGGGACCGCATCCAGCAGACCTACGACCTCCTCACCCTCGGGAAGGGTTTACGGGCGACGAGCCCGGACACGGCAATTATGGAAGCGTACAATCGGAACGAGAGCGACGAGTTCATTCAGCCAACGGTCATTGTCCCTGATGGGCTGAGCCCGAGCGTCGTGAATGACAACGATGCGATTATCTTCTTCAACCTCCGCAGCGACCGTGCCCGGCAGCTGACGAAGGCATTCGTGCAACCAAAATTTTCGGGTTTCAAACGGAAGAAGGTGGCCAAGAACCTTGTATTCGTGGCGATGACGAACTTTGGTCCAGACTTACCCGGCGTACTCACGGCGTACCCGAGCCAGGCAATCGATCAGACACTCCCTATGGTTCTGGAGGCCTTCCGCCAACTCTACGTTTCGGAGAGTGAGAAGTACGCGCACATGACGTACTTCTTCAACGGCGGGTACGACCACTCGGTGGCAGGTGAAGACCGTGTGTCTATTCTTTCACCGAAAGTTGCGACGTACGACCGGCGGCCAGCAATGTCTACAGCGAAAGTGACACAGTACGTCATTCGGGACATACAGAGGAGCGCTCACGATTTCATTGCTTTGAACTACGCTGCGCCAGACATGGTGGCGCACACTGGTCACATGCACGCTTCTATTCGTGCAGTCGAAGCCGTCGACAGAGCGCTCGGGTTGCTGACCCGAGCGGTACGTCAAGCGCATGGGACCCTTCTCATCACCGGTGACCATGGGAACATTGAGGAGCTGAAGAATGTCCGTACGAAAGAGGTTGATACCGAACACTCCGCCGGACCCGTTCCGTTCATTTTTATGAACGACACGTACCGGAAGCTCCGCGTCCGGAAAACTGGTAAGCTGGCCGATATTGCACCAACCATCCTCAATATCATGAATGTTGCGAAACCAAAGGAAATGACCGGCACGAGCTTACTCTGCGAACCTTATGCCTGAACAGCATTTCACCCCTCGCGTTCGACCGGTCGTCCTAGTGATTCTGGATGGTTGGGGCGTTGCGCCGCCATCGCGAAGTAACCCATTCGGCATTGCCAAGTTGCCGACGTACGAAGACATCGTGGCACACTACCCGGCGATGTCCCTGCAAGCATCGGGCGAATCCGTCGGCTTGCCCTGGGGTGAGATGGGGAATTCCGAAGTTGGCCACATCAACCTCGGCTCCGGCAAGATTGTCTACCAGAGTTTGCCGCGTATTAACCGAGCAATTGCCGATGGGAGCTTCTTCACGAACCCGGCGTTCAAAGCGGCAGTGGAACACGTGAAGAAGAACGGGACACGGCTGCACCTCATGGGCTTAGTGAGTTCGGGCGGCGTACACAGTTTCAACGAGCACCTCTACGCTATACTCGAGCTGGCGAAGCGCGAGGGGATTGCCGAAGTGTACGTCCACGCCTTCCTCGACGGACGCGATACGCCGCCGAAGAGCGCTGAGAACTTCATCTCGAAGCTCCTGAGCCAGATGGAAGAGGTTGGTCTTGGGAAGATTGCGACTATGGGCGGGCGGTTCTGGGGCATGGATCGGGATAACCGATGGGAGCGCGAGGAGAAAGCGTACGCCGCAATGGTCTTCGGTACGGCTGACGTGACCGGGCCGGACCCGTTGGCGCTCATACGGTCTAGCTACGCTAGAGGGGTGTACGACGAAGAGTTCGTGCCGACGATAGTCACCGGGGCTGACGGCAAGCCGGTGGCGACTATCCAGGATAAGGACGCGGTCATTACCTTCAATTTCCGGCCTGACCGGATGCGGCAGATCACCAAGGCGTTCGTACTGCCAGGTTTTGAGAAGTTCAACCGTGGGCCCTACCTGCAGAACCTCTTCTTCGTCACGATGACCGAGTACGACCGTGACCTTCCGGTCACCGTTGCGTACCCACCCGAGGCCATTACGAATCCTGTCGGCAAGGTCATTGCAGATGCAGGTTTGAAGCAGCTGCACATAGCGGAAACCGAGAAGTACGCCCACGTGACGTACTTCTTCAACGGCGGGCACGAGCAGCTGTACGGCGGGGAGGATCACGTGCTCATTCCGAGTCCGCACGTTTCGAGCTACGACCAGAAACCAGCGATGGCGGCACGGGAAATTACCGACCGGCTGGTAAAGGAGCTCTCGAAAGGCACGTACGACTTCTACGTTGTAAACTACGCGGCCCCGGATATGGTTGCGCATACCGGGAACTTCCAGGCAACTATCGACGCGCTGGAAGTCGTGGACGAGTGCCTGAAGCAGGTTGTCGAGGTGATCATCAGTGTGAACGGCGTGCTGTACATTACCGCAGACCACGGGAACGCCGAAGAGCTCATCAACCTCCAGAACGGCGCAATTGATAAAGAGCACTCGACCAGCCCCGTGCCGTTCCTTGCGGTTGCGAACGGCTGGAAGGACGCATCGCCCTACCAGCTGCCAGGTGGAGTAGAAGCGCTCAACACCGTGCAACCCGTCGGTATTCTCGCCGACGTTGCGGTAACGGTTCTGGAAACGCTCGGCTTGCCAGTGCCAGAGGAGATGACTGGTCGAAATTTACTGAGCTAAGGCAATGGACGGCGTTGCCCTTCCGTTCCAGTTGCCGGCGCACGTGCACGTTCGTCGACACCACGGCGCGTTGCGTCTCCTCCTTGCATTCCCCATCCTGTTGCTCGGGGTGCTCGGCGTTGGATTGATTCGGCCGACGCCGCACCTCACTTCGCTGAACGCCGATGGCCAACAGCCACTCGCCGGTCAGCTTGAGATCGGTTTCTCGTGGCCAATTTCCCGTGCGCTCCAGGTGCAAATGACCCCGCACGTGGAAGGGCAGGTGCTCTTCAGCGATGCGCTCATCCAGAACCGACTGGTCCGTACTGTCGTCTTCATTCCAGACCGAACCTGGGAGCCAAGCACGACGTACTCGCTCACGTTCACGAACCTGCAGAGCGCCACGCACCTGGGATCCGCTTCCGCCGACGTTACCCTCTCCTTCACGACTGAGCCGCTCCCAGCAGTGTCCAGCGTGTTCCCAGCAGCCGAGACCACGTTGGTCCCTGACGCCGCCTGGACCATTACTTTCGATCGCCCCCAGAGCCCCTCGGCAATTATCGGTGCGCGGCTGGAGCCGTTTGTGGAGCTTGCGCAGACGTGGAGCACAGATGGAAGAACACTCACGCTGCGGCCAGGGCAGTTCTTGGCGCAGGGCAAGCAGTACACCCTCCACGTCACCCGAACGGCGCAACAGCTCACGTTCGGCACAATGGACGTGGCGTCGCAAGGTGAACCGCAGGAACTCCTCAACACGACGTGGAGCGTTCGCGAGCCGCCGGGGATTACCACTATAACGCCTGGTGGGACAGGCGTCGCGCTCACTACGCCGTTGGTCGTGACTTTTGCGGAGCCTGTGGATGCCGCAGCCTTCATGGCGCAGGCACAGCTGAAACCGACGATTACCGGCACGTGGACGAGCCCAGACCGGCAGACGTTTACCCTGCAACCTGAAGCGCTGCAAACCGCAACGACGTACACGCTCACCATCCCGAACGGCTTGCGCACAGCAAGTGGCGGTGTGCTCGATGTCGACGTCCGCGCGCAGTTCCGAACCGTTGAGCCAATTGCGCTGGCGACGACATCACCGGCCGCAGCCGCACAAGGCGTCGGAATCGATCATGCAATTGCACTCACCTTCAACCAGATCGTGCAACATGCCGGGATAACGGCGCACGTGAAATTATCTCCGAGTGTGCAAGGGAGTTGGGCATGGGCAGGGGAGGAGCTCGTCTTCACCCCCAAGCAGGCACTCGCCTATGGGACAACTTACACGCTCACCGTGTCGAAAGCGCTCCAGCCAGTTCAAGGATTGCCGGCACCGAAAGACCTCACGCTCCAGTTCACAACTGAGCAGGCAGTAACGCGGTTGGCCGTACCGTTCCACCGGCAAGAACACAAGTTGAGCTGCGAGATTGCCACCCTCGTCATGGCTCTGCGGTACCGCGGCGTGAACGTTGGCGAGCAGCCGATTATCGATGCTATCGGTTTCGACCCGACACCGAAGAAGAACGGCGTGTGGGGTGATCCAGACGTGGCATTCGTCGGTGATATTGACGGGCAGCAGCCGGGAACAGGGTACGGCGTCTACGCTACGCCGATTGCCAGAGTTGGGAGTTCGTACCGTCCATCACGCGTCATCACTGGCGCGAGCCTGGAAGAGCTCCTCACGCAGGTGAAGGGGGGAAACCCCGTCATCGTGTGGGGGAATGCTTCGACCGGGCAGCGTATCGACTGGAAGACGCCGACCGGGAAGACGGTTCGCGCCATCGTCGGTGAGCACACCCGTGTCGTCATTGGTTTCGTCGGGAGCGTCAGCAAGCCTACGACCATAATCACCCTCGACCCGCTCTACGGTGAGCGGCGTTTCTCCCGTGCCTCTTTCCTCGCCGACTGGGCACTGCTGGGAAATCTGGCAGTGGTGGTGGAGTAAGCAGTGCCCTATGCCAACGCAAACCTCGCGATCTCCGCAGCAGTCGGCACCGTCAGAGAAGTACGGTGCAGACATCCACAAACTCGCCACACGGCAATCACCGTTGAAGCGCATTGGTAAGTTCTGGCACCAGCTTGGCCCCGGTCTTACCACAGGTGCTGCAGACGACGACCCATCTGGTATTGCGACCTACTCACAGGCCGGGAGTCAGTTCGGTTTCCAAATGCTGTGGTTGGCGCTCTTCACCTTCCCGCTCATGGCCATCGTCCAGGAGATGTGCGCGCGCATCGGCTTGGTCACGGGTAGGGGATTAGCCGCGAACATCCGTATCAACTACCCGCGGTACGTGCTGTACGCGTGTACCGTGCTGCTCTTCGCCGCGAACGTGTTCAACATCGGCGCAGACCTTGGCATCATGGTGCGGGCGACGCAGCTCATTGTCCCGGGGTTTCCCTTCGGTCTCCTCCTCGTTGGTTTCACTGTACTCTCGCTCCTCCTGCAGGTATTCGTCTCGTACGCGCGCTACGCGAAACTCCTGAAGTGGCTCGCCCTCGTGCTCCTGGCGTACGTGATTACCGCGTTCATCATCCCCAACGTCAACTGGGGTGACGTGGTGAAGCACACGCTCATCCCGAACGTGCAGTTCTCGAAGACCCAAATTCTCCTCATCTGCGCCACATTGGGTACGACCATTTCGCCCTACCTCTTCTTCTGGCAGACGTCGCAGGAAGTTGAACAGGAAATTACCGAAGGCAAAATGACAGTGTCGTCTCGGCAGCACGATGCGTCGCCCGTGCACATTCGCCAGATGCGCGTCGATAATTGGGTGGGCATGTTCTTCTCGAACCTCGTCATGTTCTTCATCATCCTCACCGGTGGGGCTGTGCTGCACGCTGCTGGCCTCACCAATATCACCTCCGCCGCAGACGCCGCCGCAGCACTCGAGCCGCTCGCTGGGCAAGGTGCATTCATCCTCTTCACTGTTGGCATCGTCGGCATTGGCATGCTTGCCATTCCTGTGCTCGCCGGTTCGGCAGCCTACGCCATTGCCGAGAGCTTCCGCTGGCGAGAAGGGTTGTACCGGAAGTTGAAGGGCGCGTACGCCTTCTACGGCGTCATCGCAATCGCCATGGGCGTGGGCTTCTTCTTGAACTTCGTTGGGCTCAACCCCATCAAGGCGCTCGTCGCCTCGGCGGTGCTCAACGGTATGATCGCGCCAGTCATGATGTACTTCATCGTACGGCTCAGCAGCCAACGGAGCATCATGGGTTCGTACGCGAATTCGCCCTGGGTACGACGCATTGGGTGGTTCACGACTATTGCCATGGGCGTCGTCGCCGTCGCGTCAATTGGCGCGCTCATCGTTACATGAGAGAAACCAAGGCGTAGGTTCTTTCGTTCCTTTGAGCATAAAGCATACTCACTCTCCATTCACATTCCACTCCCATGGGAAATCAAGACGTAGACATAAACAGCGTATTTCCTACGAACAACCAGCGCCCACTAGGAGCACGTCGGCCGCTGGTCATTTCTGTGCTGCAATTCTTCTTCCTGCTCGGCGCGGCCGGTGCCCTCATCCTGTCTCTCGCCGTGCTCTTCAACGGTGGCATGTTCGCTCTCGACGAAGCCTGGGGACCGAAGAACCTCATCGTTGGGATTGTTGGGCTTGCTCTCGTTGCAGGAATGCTCATTGTTGTTCGAGGCATGAACCAGAGGAAACGCTGGTCTCTCTACTTAGCCGTAGCAATCGTCATTGTTCTCGAAATTGAGAATGCAGTTGTTCAAGGATTCTCTACCTCTGACTTGGCAGTGAGCGCGGTCATTCTCTACTTCCTTTATAAGAATCGGAGTTACTTTACCGAAGAACCGTCTTCGAGTAGCACGGGGAGTACGTTAGCGTAGCGTACGTCCATCTCGAAGAGGTGCTCCCGCCTCTCGTTCTTCCTCGTAAACTGCGGAGTTGACTGTTTCGGCCTATCTTGCATACTAGAACTACCCAAAATATGGGCCTTTTCTTCATCGGTTACTTATGATGGAAATTCTCCGCAACATGCTTCGCCGCAAGGGGCGCACCATCCTCACCGTTACCGGCATCACCGTCGGTATTTTCGCGTTTACGGTCATGGGCTCGATGGCTCTGCGTTTCAATAAGATGATTAGCGGTGGCAAGCTCTACGTCACTGGTCAGATCACGCTCATGCCGAAAGGCACGAGCTTTGCCACGGGCACAGGTGGCGCCTTGCTCCCGCTCGATGTTCTCGATAGGATTTCTAAAGTTGAAGGCGTCGACGCTGTCGCTGGTGGTGTTGAGCTCGCCCTCGAGGAGCCGAATCCAGATGACCCCATTGGCGGGGCATCGTTCGGACCGCCTGCAACGATTGAGGGCATGGACTTGCAGTCCAGCTACCGGAACCGGAACTGGGCGAACATGGCTATGAAGTCTGGCAGGATGCTTGAGAAAGGTGATCCGGATACCGTTGTCGCGATTGGCTATACCATTGCCGCAGATAAGAAGCTTGCTGTGGGTGATACGATGACCATCCGCAAACGAGAATTCAAGGTCATTGGCATTGTTGACCAGACGCTCACTGGGCCAGACCAGTACGTGTTCATGCCAATCACCCCTGCCCGCGAGCTCCTCATCGCATCAAATCCATTCCTCAAGTCGCTCAAGGACCGTGCGGATGAAGCAATGAAGATTTCCGATGCCGATCTGGCAAAGCTCCCAGCAGAAACTCGGAAGCAGCTCCAGGATGCTCGTGCGTTCAAGCTGGAAGACGTCTCGCAAATCGCAACCGCTTCGTGGGAAGATGGCCAAGATCCCGACGTCGTCTCGAACCGCATCAAGGAGCAATTCAAGGATGAAGTGCTCGTGCTTTCCCCGACGAAGCTTGGTGAGACAATCGATAAAGCTGCGGCAATTTTCAACGCAATCATTTTGGGCAGCGCGGTGATTGCCCTCGTCGTCGGCGGCTTCTCGATTATCAACACGATGGTCATGTCTATCTCGGAACGGAAACGGGAGATTGGCATTAAGAAAGCGATCGGTGCCTCGAATCGTTCGGTTGCGTTTGACTACACTTTAGAAGCCGGCGTCATAGGCTTCGTCGGCGGCCTCTTTGGGCTTGCTATTGGCGTGCTCGCAATTCTCTTCATCAACAATAAAACCGCAGAGAGTGGAGCAGAGATTTTCTTGCTTAGCCCAACCTTCATGGTGGGTGTCGTCGCATTCTCTTTCATCCTGGGTATCATCGCTGGTTTACTCCCAGCACTCCGCGCTTCCCGCATGAATGTTGTGGACGCAATTCGCGAGCTCTAATAATTTCCCTATGGCAAAAACACTCATCCACGCAACCGGTTTGAAGAAGTGCTACCCGCTCACGAAGACGAATACCGTCCATGCGCTTCGGGGTGTCTCCATCGACGTCGAAGAAGGTGACTTCTCTGCCATCATTGGCCCGTCTGGGTGCGGCAAGTCTACACTCCTCCACATCCTCGGCCTGCTTGACGCGCCTGATGAAGGTCAGTACACGCTGGATGGCATTGATGTAATGAAGATGAAAGCCGGCGAAGCAAACGTGGTTCGCGCGAAGAAGCTCGGCTTCATCTTCCAAGGGTTCAACCTCATCCCCACCCTGACTGCGAAAGAGAACGTGATGCAGGCCGGGAAGTACGGTGGCATGAGCATGAAAGAGCGGAAGGTGCGTGCCGAAGAGTTACTCCAGCTCATGGGCTTGCAGGACCGGATGGACCACAAGCCAAACGAGCTCTCCGGAGGCCAGCAGCAGCGTGTAGCCATTGCCCGAGCGCTGGTGAACAAGCCAGCGATTATCCTGGCTGATGAGCCAACCGGCGAGCTGGATAGCGCGACGTCGTTAGAAATTATTGAGCTCCTGAAGAAGCTCAACCGTGAGAACAACCAGACGTTCCTGATGGTCACGCACAACCTTGAGGTTGCGAACGCCTGCAAGAAGACCGTCAAGTTGAAGGACGGGCTGAATGCCTGAGTAAAATCTCCTGAGACGACGCAGCACTGTGCGGCGTTCTTTGGTATACTCCACGAATGCAACATCCTGCAACGTCGAAGAGAATTCCGTACCTCGATGGTCTCCGCGGCATTGCGGCGGTGATCGTATTCTTGAATCACTTCGCTGCGTCGTTCTTTCCGGCAATCATCTTCGGGCGAGAGTCGATGATCCACGCTGGATGGGAGCGTGCTCTGTACGCAACCCCGTTGGGGATTCTGACGAATGGTAGCTTCGCCGTGCACCTTTTCATTGCGCTGAGTGCGTTCGTTCTCCTTCGAAAAGTGTACCTATCGAGTACAGCTCCCCGCGCGTTGGCACTCATTGGTCGGTACTTGCGGCTCATGCTGCCCATACTCGCCTCGTCAATCATCGCCTTCATCCTCCTCCGCTTGAGCGGTGGTGTGCACGTGGCGGCAGCCGAGGTGTCTGGCTCACCTTGGCTACAAGGGCAGTGGCCAGCCGTGGCTTCATTCTGGGAGGCGATGCGTCAAGGTGTGTGGGATACCATGTGGGTGAACGCTTCCACCTACAATTCCAATTTGTGGATGATGCATTACATTTGGTACGGCTCGCTCGTCGCATTCGGTATGGGCGCATTCGTCCGTTGGCCACGATTCCGCGTTCCCATTTACCTACTTGGCCTGGTGTTATCATGGAATACGGTGTTCGTTTCCTTCTGGTTCGGTGCGCTCCTCTGCCATTACTATAGTGCGGTGCAAGCCTACGTACAGAAGATGCCACGGAGTGATGCGCTCGGGTTCATTTTCGTGCTGCTCGGCATTCTCCTTGGAAGTATCCCAACATTTTCTGGAAACATACCAACCGCCTACCAACTCCTCCAGCACCTCGATGTTCCTTACAGCGTGCTCGTGAATTGCGCTCATAGCCTCGCCGTAGCCTTGTCTATACTAGGGATTCTCCTGAGCTCAAGAATGCAGAAATTCCTCTCTACCCGGGTGTTCCTCTTCGTGGGTCGAGTGAGCTTTGCTTCGTACTTGCTCCACGTCTTACTCATCTCTTCTTTGGCATCGTGGTTAATGGTGCACTTCGTAAGCTTACCGTACCAGCTTGCCGCTGGTTGGACGTTCCTTACGACGACAGTGGTCTTAGCGGTCACTTCTGCGCTCTTCAATCAATTCATTGAGAAACCAACAGAACGCTTCGCGCGTTTCATTGGATCGAGGTAGAATGTTTATATGAGCTACCGTCGTCTCTTGCAACCGAAAACTATTGCCGTAGTCGGCGCCTCACGTGAGCCAGAGAAACTCGGGCACCGAATTTACCAAAATTGCATTCACTACGGCTTCCGTGGGCATGTCTATCCCGTGAACCCGAAGGCGAAGCGAATTGGTAAAGCTCTATGCTACCCGAACATCAGCGCAATCCCAAAGCGGATTGACCTCGTCGTCATTGCCACACCCGCTGCGACTGTGCCAGCAATACTCACAGACGCTGTTCGCGCGAAATCGGGGAGCGTGGTCGTCATCAGTGCGGGTTTCGGTGAGTCGGGAGCAGAAGGGAAAGTGCTCGAAGCGAAGGTGCGAAACATTGCCCGTCGCGCGCGTCTACCATTGGTTGGCCCAAATTGCCTTGGCGTGGTGTACCCGCACCTGAAGCTCAACGCTTCTTTCGCTGATGGTATGCCCGCGGTAGGTGGGGTCAGCGTCCTCTCGCAGTCGGGGGCAATTGCTGTGGCCCAAATGGATTGGGCGACGACGCACGAACTTGGTTTCCGCTGCATCATCAGTTTGGGGAATAAGACAACGCTTTCGGAAGCGGATTTCCTAGAAGCGCTCGCGGCCGATCGCGGGACGCGGGTCATTCTCTTCTACTTAGAAGATGTACGGGATGGTCGTCGGTTCCTGCAGGTTGCGCAACGCGTCGCGAGCCGAAAACCAATTATCATTCTCCGCGCGGGGCGCAGCGTGCAAGGTGCCCGCGCCGCGCTCTCCCACACAGGTGCGCTCGCTGGCAGCAGTGCGCTCACCGATGCGGTCCTCCGGCAAGCTGGCTGCATTGTCGTCGATACCATTGCGGACTGGTTGAATTATGCTGCTGCGTGCGACCAACTGCCAAAGCCGAGAGGGAACCGGCTCTGCATCCTGACCAATGCGGGCGGTCCAGGCATCCTTGCAACGGACGCCCTGGCGGGTACCTCGCTTACCTTGGGATCCTTTACATCGCGGACGAAGCACGTGATGCAGCGTATCCTCCCTCCATCCGCCTCGTTCCACAATCCTGTTGACGTCATTGGCGATGCGCCACCGGAACGGTACCTGGCAGCGCTTCGAACAATTACCGCAGACCCGAAGATTGACATCATCGTCGCCACGCTCACCGACCAGCTCACGACGCGCAGCCTAGCGATTGCTAGAGGTATCGTGGCACTCTCGCGGAAGACACGGAAGCCAATTCTCACCTCGTTCGTTGGCGGGAAGCGCATTGCCGCTGCCACGCGCTACCTCCGTCGGGCGGGGTGCCCAACATTCCCATTCCCTGATGTCGCCGTACGTGCTGCAGATGTGCTGTACGTTGGTACGCGACCGAGTGGTTTACCGATCCAGAATGTGCCGCGATCGGTGGCGCCACTCCGCGGGCATGGCAGCGCAGCGGTGGGCGAGCAAGCACGGAAGTTTTTGAGTGCTGGAGGAATTACGGTTCTCCCATCGTACGAAGTATCATCAGCAGACCAAGCCATCCGTGTCGCTACGCGGCTCCGCTTCCCGGCGGTCATGAAGCTCGATGCGCCGAAGATTTTACACAAGACCGATCGAGGTGCTGTCGCTGTCGACTTGCACACGCCGGCAATGGTTCGCGCTGCCTACCAGCGGTTTGCGAAGAAGTTCAAGGGTGTGCTGAAGCAGCCAGATAGTCACATCGTCATTCAAGACCAGCGTTCGCATGGTGTGGAAGTGTTCCTCGGCGCAATCCGCGACCCGCAGTTTGGCCCTATCATCGTTCTGGGATTTGGGGGAATCTACGTGGAAGCACTTCGGAACGTGAACTACGTCTGCGCACCCATGACCAATGCAGATGCCAAGCTCTTCCTCGAACGTTCGACAGTGTGGGTCATCTTGCGGGGTGTGCGCGGCCAATCCTTTGCAGTTGACTCACTCATCACGCTCATAGTCCGCTTGAGTCGCTTCATCGCTGAGCGACCCGAGGTGCAATCTGTTGACTGCAATCCAGTTCTCGTTTCACACAACGCAGCAACAATTGTTGATGCCCGGCTGACCTTCGTGAAGCCATGAATATAAAAATACCACTCACGAGCATTGGGAATGCGCGCGTGTTTTTCTCGCGCCTTGGCTACCACGCCGAACGCAACGGGAGTTACGCCAAGCGGGTGGGTGGTGGGGTGTTCCCGCGCTACCACGTGTACGCCGAAGTGCAGGGTGATCAGATTCGGGTGAGCGTCCACCTGGATGCGAAAGCACCAACCTACGAAGGTACGAGCGCGCACGCCGGGGAGTACGATGGCCCACTCATCGAAGCGGAGATGCAGCGGATTACCGATGCCGTCCCTCGCTAAAGGGCATGGTATACTTCGACTATGAAACCAACCGTCAATAAATTCACCTGGAAAATTGGCGGGGCAGCCGGGAACGGCATCATGGTCACGGGCGCGATGCTCGCGAAGTACGTCACGCGGGCAGGCTTGTGGTCTGTTGACTACAGCGAGTACCCCAGCCTCATCCGCGGCGGGCATAACGTGCAGGTCGTCCAAGTTGACGATGAGCAGATCTTCTCGCACGACCAGGGTAATGAGATTCTCGTGGCCCTCAATGAGGAGACGGTGCGCAAGCACGTGGCAGAGATGTCCTCGCAGGGTGCAATTATCTTCGATCCCGACCGGCTCACCATAAACGACGCCATGCTCGGTGGGCGGAAGGATATCCAGCTCGTGCCCGTGCCGTTGGTGAAGCTCGCTTTGCAGGAAGGCGGGAAAGACCTGATGCAGAACACTGTTGCCCTCGGCGCCACGCTCGCCTTGCTCGACGCACCCATGGACCTCATGGATGCAATTTTTCTAGATACGTTCGGCGAGAAAGGGGATGCGGTAGTGTTGCTCAACCAGAAGATTTGCCGCGCGGGGTACGCCCACGTCCGCGAGCAGTACAAAGGAACCTTCCCCTGGAGCATTCAGCCCAAGCCGCAAGAGCCGCGCATGGTCATTGATGGGAATAGTGCAATTGCCCTTGGTTTCCTACACGGCGGGCTCACGTTCTACTCGGCGTACCCCATGACGCCAGCGTCTTCCATCCTCATAACCCTGGCCGAACTCGCGCCGAAGTATGGCATTGTTGCCAAGCACGCCGAAGATGAAATTGCGGCGGTGAATAATGCTATTGGCGCATCGTTCGCCGGGGCACGCGCGGCGTGTGGCACCTCGGGTGGGGGATTCTCGCTCATGGTAGAGGGTCTTGGCTTAGCAGCAATTACCGAGACGCCGCTCGTCATCGTGGATGCGCAACGGCCAGGGCCAGCAACGGGTCTGCCAACGTGGACCGAACAGGCAGACCTCCGCTTCGTCATGCACGCGTCCCAAGGAGATTTCCCGCGCATCGTCGTGGCACCAGGCGATCCCACGCAGGCATTTCAGGAGTCGGCTCGCAGCCTCCAACTCGCCGAGCAATTCCATTTGCCTGTCATCATCCTCACTGATAAGTACTTAGCCGAAGGGCACTGGAGCACGCCGCTGTTCGACCGCAGTGCGGTGCCGGTGCAGCGTGGTGGCTTTGTTGCGCCGCATGAGCACCAAGGGAAAGATTGGTACGGCCGCTACGCCGACACGCCCAGCGGCGTCACGCCACGACCCGTACCCGGCCAAGATGGCGGGGTGTTCATTGCGAACTCGGACGAGCACGACCAGTACGGCTTTGCGGACGAGACGTCGGAGAATCGCATCCTGCAAGTTGCCAAGCGGAACCGGAAGCTCGAATCTGCACTGCCGCACCTGCCGCCACGAACCATCCTGTGGGGCGAGCCCGGCGCAGACGTGACGTTCGTCACTTGGGGCTCGACGACGACATCCTGTCGCGAAGCGCTTCGGAAGCTCCATACCGCTGGGATGACCGCAAACATCCTGCAAATCCTCTACATCCTTCCTTTCCCAACCGATGAGGTAACGAGAACCTTCGCGAGTGCGAAGCGCACCATCCTTGTCGAGACGAACAGCAGCGGCCAGCTGGGGAGCGTCATTGCCGAGTACACCGGCAAGCGCTGCGACCATCAGCTGCTTAAGTACGACGGCCGGCCGTTCTGGCCCGAGGAAATTGTTTCGTTCGTGACGTCACTGCACTAGTATGGCAACGCCGCTCAAGAATACGGACTTCAACACCTCGCACTTCCCAACCTGGTGCCCGGGCTGCGGCGACTTCGGTATCTGGACGGCACTGAAGAACGCGCTCGCGACCATGGACGTGAAGCCTTCGAACGTGCTCATCGTGTACGGCATTGGCTGTTCAGGCAACATGTCTAGCTTCGTGAAGGCGTACGGCTTCCATGGCTTGCACGGCCGGGCGCTGCCGGCGGCGATTGGTGCCAAGCTGGCGAACAAGAGCCTCAAGGTCATTGTGGTCGGCGGTGACGGCGATGGCTACGGCGAAGGCGGCAACCACTTCCTCCACGCGCTCCGCGGGAACGTCGACATTACCTACATCGTCCACGATAACCAAGTGTATGGCCTGACGAAAGGGCAAATGGCGCCGACGACCGAGCTCGGCCAGGTGACGTCGAGCACACCCGAAGGATCTGCCGACCAAGCTTTGAACCCAGTCGCCCTCGCCATTGCCGCCGGCGGGTCGTTCGTCAGCCAGGGTTTCGCTGGCGACGTGGGCCAGCTCTCGCAGCTCATCGTCGACGCCGTGCAGCATCCGGGCTTCAGCCACGTGAACGTCCTCCAGCCGTGCGTGACGTTCAACCACCACAACACCTTCAGCTGGTTCTACAAACGGGTGTACAAGGTAGAGTCTGTCCAGCACGACTTCAGCAATAAGTACGAAGCCTTCGCCCGCGCCTTGGAGTGGGGTGACAAGATTCCTACCGGCTTGCTGTACCGGGAGATTCGGCCGACGTGGCTTGAGCGCGTCCACGAGCTGGATGGCGAACCGCTGGTGACGCGCCGACTCGATACTATCGACATTTCAAAAACGCTCCGCTCTTTTACCTGAAGCAAGGAGGCTGCCGTGTGTACACCTGGGCTCTGCGCGGACGGTGATGCGCTCTACGCCGTTGTCGAGACACCCCATGGGAAGAAGATCATCTCCCTAAAAGCAACAACCCTGATAGCTGGTGAGCAAGAAACGATCGAGAAGGGTGGGGAATTAGTCCTGCTGTACATTGAATCGCGCCGAATCGCTGGCCCCTGAACCCGTTGCCAAATTGGCAACGGGTTTTTCTTACCGTAGGTACTGCAGGCAACAATAAAGTTGGCGCCGCACCGACGGGTTTGAGGTTTTTACGCTTGGCTAGGACTGGTAGACGGTGTTGCGCTGCGGCGCAGAAGTGAAGCCAGAATAGGCGGCGTGAGGAGTGTCGTAAGGATGACGACAATGACTATCACGCTGAATACCTCGTCGTTCACCACGCCAAGCTGCTTGCCAATGGTTGCAAAGATGAGTCCAACTTCACCGCGCGGTACCATGCCCCAGCCTACCTGCCATCGTTTCACCTTGCCCGCTACTGCCCCGGCAACAATTTTTCCAGCGAAAGCAACGACGGTAATTCCAAGCGCGACTAGTACCACCCGTGGGTTTGAGAGGACGCTGAGTTCAACGTTCATGCCAGTGAGGACGAAGAAGATGGGGACTAAGAAGTGCCCTATGGGTTCCAGCAGTTCTTCGATGTGCCGGTTCGCATGCGCGCGGAGCGATGCTTGTACTTTGGTTTGCACTTCTGCTGGTGCTCCGGCTGTCGCTTCCGTTACATCGCTGACGAAGTGCGGGTCATCGAAGTACTGGAAGTGCACAGGGTCCAGTACGAGCCCAGCCGCGAAGGCGCCAACAATTGGTGCCAGCCCAATGAGCTGCGCGAGTGCGGCCACCGCAAGACCGAAGCTCAACGCGAGGGTCAACTTCATACCCGAGCTGCTACTCACCCGAGAGAAGAAGCGCCCAAGTCTTGGGGCCAGGAGCGTGCCGAGCACGATTGCGCCAACGAGGAACACCACTGCCTTCCCGGAAATGATGCCAATCTCTAACGCGCTCACCCCTCCTGAGGTCGCAATGGCAGAAACAACAGCCAGGATGATGAGTCCGAGGACGTCGTCAATGACTGCAGCGCCTAGGACAATCTGCGCTTCCGCCGTATGCAGTTGACGGAGGTCTTTGAAGACGCGCGCCGTAATGCCAACCGAGGTTGCGGTGAGTGTGGCTCCCAGGAAGAGGTAGGCATTCGCCGATAGGCCAGGGAGGAGTAGGGGGCCGATTACGTACGTCCCGAGCACGAAAGGGACGACAACCCCAATACAGGCAACTGCCAAAGCACGGAAGCCGACTGTGCGCATTTTCTGAATGTTTGACTCTAACCCAATTTGGAAGAGCAGGATAATGACGCCGAGCTCTGCCAAGAACTGAATGATAGAGCTATCCGTGATTGGTTCAAGGATGTGAATGCCCAAGAGGTTGAGGTTGCCGAGGATGACACCAACGACGAGCTCGCCAAGGACTGCAGGTTGGCGCCAGCGCTCGACGAACGACGCGAGTTTCCCTGCAACGAGAATCAATGCAATCCAAATGAGTATAGTCGCAATGCTGGGATGTCCCGCGTCATTCGCTGTGCTCGCTTGCACTGGGAATGCGGTAACGATGAAAATGCCAACCATGGCGAGCATCGTTGCACGGAGTATGCGCATTCGTCGGATCATACAGACAAGAAAAATTGCGAGACCCACAGAGCAACCTGCGTGAACACCAGGTAGCCGCTACCCGTACGAAGTGCGGCGTGATGATTCCCAGTGTAAGGTGGTTCGAAGAAAAGTCAATACGCCTGATCTTCTGGAACTACCTCCTGTTGTGGGTTTTTTGAGGGTCTTTACAAGTCCACCAGGAAGCGTACCTTGGTGTGCATCTTCCATGGAGGGAATATATGCTCTTTCGTTGGCTTCGAAGCATTTTCCACCGACCGTACTGCGCACCCGGCGATGGCCCGTTGTGTCCGCGTTGCAAGCAGGCGACCGAACGCGTCGAACTCGGCTCGTACAGCCAAAAGTGTTTCTGCCCCCGGTGCCGCAAGCTCTTTGCGCTCGAGAAGTGAATTTGAAAACCCATACGCTGAGTACGTGTGGGTTTTGCTATACTAGAACCCTATGGAAAAAGTCTGGCATGTGGCTGAGCAGGTTCCTACTGACGTGAAGGCGCAGTTTCCGGAACTTAACCCAATAACCCTGCAGCTCCTCTGGAATCGTGGCCTGCGTGGCCAGACGGCTATTGATGAGTTCCTCAACCCAGACTGGGGCGGGGACATTCATGACCCCTTCCTCTTCACGCAGATGCGGAAGGCTGTCGATCGTGTCCTGGCTGGCATAGCTGCCAAAGAGAAGATTATCGTTCACGGGGACTACGATGCCGACGGTGTCTGCTCGTCGGCCGTGCTTTACACAACGCTCAAAGCCCTCGGAGCAAATGTAGATGTCTACCTGCCGCACCGTGAACGCGAAGGGTACGGCCTGAACCTGCAGACCATTGACCACCTGCACGACGTCCACAAGGCAAACCTCATCATCACCTGCGATTGCGGCACTAGCAATGTCGATGAAGTTGCGCGAGCTGCCGAACTCGGCATCGATGTCATCATCACCGATCATCACCACGAACCAGCCAAGCGTCCAGCCGCGTACGCCATCATCAACCCGCAGCTGAAAGATTCTGGCTACCCCTTCCCACACCTTGCGGGTTCGGGTGTGGCGTTTAAAGTAGCGCAGGCCTTGCTGCGGAGTACGCCAGGAGAAATGGTCGGCGGCCAGACCAAGGAAGGCTTTGAGAAGTGGCTTCTGGATTTTGTGGCTATTAGCACGGTGACCGACTTCATGCCGCTCGTCGGTGAGAACCGGACCTTGGTGAAGTACGGGCTGGTCGTGCTACGGAAGTCGCCGCGGCCGGGCATCCGTGCGCTCGCCGAAGCCATGAGCAGCCGGCAGGAGAACTTCGACACCACGACCATCGGCTTCCAGATTGGGCCGCGCCTGAACGCCGCCGGCCGGATGGACCACGCGAGCACAGCGTTCCGTTTGCTCGTGAGTACCGACGAAGAGGAGGCGAAAGCAATTGCCGCCGCGCTGAACCAGTCCAACGTCGATCGGCAGAAGCTCACCGAGACCATCGTGCAGCAAGCGAAGAAGTCCATCGGCGAGGTCACGCCTAGCCGGAAGCTCCTCGCGGCAGTCGGTGAAGGCTGGCCAGTTGGCGTCGTCGGCCTCGTCGCCGGGAAGCTCACCGATGCGAACCACCGGCCCGTCCTCGTCATGGCCAAGCAAGGCGATGAAGTAGTCGGCTCGGGACGCAGCATTCCAGGCTACGACATTACCGATGCGCTCCTCCGGCACAAGCAGCTGCTCACGCGGTTCGGCGGCCACGCGGGCGCCTGTGGCTTCACTATGCCGGCCGAGAACGCACCAGCGTTCGTGAAGGGTATGGAAGCAGACGCGGTAGAGCGCATTAGTGAAAAGGATTTGCAGAACGTCGTGCCAGTCGACGTGGAGCTCGCCTTGCCAGACGTGACGTGGTCTTTGCTCGATACCATTGAGCAGCTGGAGCCGTACGGTGAAGGGAACCCCAAGCCAACGTTCAGCTGCCGCGGCATGACCGTGACCGAGCTCCAGCCCGTGGGGAAAGAAGGCAAGCACCTGCGAATCGTGGTGAACCACACCGTACCCGAACCGCGGAAGTTCATTGCCTTCGGTGGGGGAGAGAAGTACGGCAAGGACATCACTGTCGGTGACACAATCGATGCGGTGTTCACCGTAGATCGGAATGAGTGGAACGGTACGGCCGAACTGCAGCTGAAGGTGGTGGATATCCATTATCCAACAGAAGAACATGGCAAGTAGTGAACGACCAATCGTTGGTGTAGCAGTAGTCGTCGAGAAAGACGGGAACGTTCTCGTTGGTCGAGATTTGAGAAAGGGACATGTGTTCGGTGTGCCTGGTGGTCACTGGGAAAATCATGAAACATTGAAGGAATGTGCTCTACGTGAAGTGTTCGAAGAGAGTGGGATTGAGTGCTCTCACCCCAAGCTCATTTCTGTCTACGATTTCTACCGTGAAGATAAGCAAAAACGTTACGTGACAATTGGCATGAAAGCGACGTACGTCGCAGGCGAATTACGAGATTTAGCAACCGAAGGACGATTCGCATGGGCGTGGAAACCTGTGCGTGAGGCTCTCGCACTCAAGCTCTTCCCACCGGACGTTATCCTTCTCGAACGGTACCTCTCTGGTGTAGTCTTCGAGTAACTATGGATTCCAATACGCAACTTGTACTCTTCACGGACGGTGGGGCACGGGGGAACCCTGGACCGGCAGCTATTGGCTACGTCATTATCGACGGCAGCACGGTTCTGGCTGAACGTGGTGAAACCATTGGCACTGCGACGAACAACGTTGCGGAGTACACCGCCTTACTCCGTGGTTTGACGCACGCCAAAGAGCTTGGCGTACGCGTCGTTACGTGCAAGCTAGATAGCCTCCTCGTCGTTGAGCAGCTCAACCGGAACTACAAGGTGAAAGACGCTACGCTGGCGCAGCTCTTCACCAAGGTGTGGAACCTCACGCACGACTTCCAGCGGGTCACCTTCCAGCACATTCCGCGTGAGCAGAATGGCCACGCTGACGCGCTGGTGAACGCTGCCTTGGACGCTCCCTAAGCGTATGCTCCTCAACTTCCTCTTCATCGCGCTCATCGTTGGGGTAGTGATCTTCATTGCTGCCGCTTGGAAGGTTGCAGAGAGCATCATTCAGAGCCCGCGGGAGCTACGGCCAGATGACTGGGCACACGCTGGGCTGCAGCCAGAGTTCGTGCGCTTCCTGGCAACAGACGGCGTCTCACTTGCTGGCGCCTTTCTTCCTGGGACGAACCGCGCCACAGTACTGTTGCTGCACGGCTACGGCCACTCCAAGACGCAGCTCATCCCGCAGGCTAAGCTGCTGCACGATGCGGGTTTCAACACTTTCCTCTTTGACTTCCGCGGCTCGGGTGAGAGTAGTGGCGAGTTCATAACCTTTGGTGAGGAGGAGACGCGCGACCTGGCTGGTGCCGTGCGCTACGTGCACACGCGCCAGGATGTAGACCACACGCGTATTGGCATTCTGGGTTACTCCATGGGCGGCTCCGTGGCGCTGCTGAAGAGCGGCGACCTGCAGGAGATCCGTGCCATCGTCGTAGACTCTAGCTACGGCGAATTCCGCTCGCTCATCGAAGGTAACTTCAAAGAGTACCTTGGCCGTCTGCCGTTCTTCCCGTTCGGTACGCTCGTGCTGTACATCATCAAGGTGCGTACTGGTGCGTACGTGGAAGACGTACGACCGCTGCGGCACATGCACACCTTGCAAGATGTGCCCTTGCTCTTCATTCACGGCACCAAAGACCGCACCGTGCCGGTGTGGGACGCCATGCGCCTGCACGCCAGCGCCACCGGCCCTGCTGAGCTCATGGTGGTGCAGGGGGCAGGGCACAAAGGGACCTACGCGGATGGTGCAGAGAAGTACAGCCGGAAGGTTATTAGCTTCTTCAAGACGCACTTGCTGGAATAGAGAATATTGCGAGTGACAGCAGCGCGTGGTACGCTCGCAGCGTAAAAACCTTCATCCAAAACCCATGCACCTCCGCGACATCCGTAGCAAATTCCTGTACTTCTTCACGACCAAGGGCCACGTCGCCATTCGGTCGTCATCGCTCATCCCGGTGAATGACCCCACCGTGCTGCTCACCACCGCTGGAATGCAGCAGTTCAAACCGTACTTCCTGGGGGAGCGGGATGTGGAAGCCGACCTGCAGAGCCGCACGCTCACCAGTGTGCAGAAGTGCTTCCGCACGTCGGACATTACCGAGGTAGGGGATCAGACGCACCTGACGTTCTTCGAGATGCTAGGCAACTTCAGCGTGGGTGACTACTTCAAGAAAGAGGCGATTGCCTTGGCCTGGGAGTTCTGCACCAAGGTCGTCCACCTCAACCCCGAACGGCTGTGGGCCACGTACTACCACGCCGAAACCGGGCGCGGCAAGAAGGCTGTTGGCATTCCGTCTGATACCGAATCGGTGAAACTGTGGCAAGCGCACATCCCCAAGGAACGCATCGCTGGCTTTGGCCACGACGCAAATTTCTGGGGCCCACCTGGCAAGACTGGCCCATGCGGGCCGTGCACCGAGATCCACTACGACCGCACCGGGCAGGCTTGCGACCTGGGTGCCAAGTGCCTACCCAACTGCGATTGCGGCCGCTTCATTGAAATTTGGAACTTGGTGCTCATGCAGTACCAGAAGAATGACGCTGGCGAGTACACCGAACTCCCGCAGAAGAACATTGATACCGGGATGGGCTTGGAGCGGTTAGCAATGGTGCTGCAAGGTAAGCAGAGCGTCTTCCAGACTGATGCGTTCAGCCACATCATCGAGACTATCCAAAAGGACGAGCGCTTCGACTCGACCGGTGAAGTGCTGGAGGACGAACGCCGTCTGCGCATTGCCAGCGACCACTTCAAAGCGGCAGCATTCCTGCGTGCGGACGAAGTGCGCTTCAGCAACAAGGAGCAAGGCTACATTCTGCGCCGTGTTTTCCGTCGAGCCTGCGACCAGTACCTGCACCCGAAGTGCGCGTTGGAACCGGTGCTCGACGCTATCATCCGCGAGTACGGTGAGGCCTACCCCGAGCTCCAGGAGAAACGCAGTGCAATTCTGGAAGATTTCCAGAAGGAGTACGCGAACTACGAGAAGGTTCGCATGCTGGATATTGGCAAGCTTGCCAAGCAGTTACCGAAAGAAGATATCCTGAGCCAGCAAGAGGTGCAGCAAGGCGTTTCGAAGATCCACATTACCGGCAAGGCAGCGGTGCAGCTCTTCACCACGTACGGCTCTACCTTCGACCAGCTCAAGCAGAAGGGTTTCACGTTTGATGACGCCGATGTTGAAGCTGAGTTGGACAAGCACCGAACAGCATCCCGCGCTGGCGCCACGGCGAAGTTCGGCGGCCATGGCTTGAACAGCGCCACGCTCACCGATGACGAGCGCACGGTGATGACCCGCATGCACACTGCGACCCACTTGCTCCACCAAGCCTTGCGAGACGTGCTGGGGCCAGACGTCCACCAGGATGGCTCGGACATCAACCCCGAACGGTTGCGCTTTGACTTCATCTACCCCGAGAAGCTCACCGCTGAGCAGATCTTGAAAGTGGAATCTATTGTGAATGCCAAGATTGCCGAAGACCTGCCTGTGACCTGGAAGGAAATGCCGCTTAAGGAAGCACAAGCTTCTGGTGCCTTAGCGTTCTTTAAAGAGAAGTACCCCGAGACCGTGAAGGTCTACAGCGTTGGTGACTACTCCAAGGAGTTCTGTGGCGGCCCGCACGTCACCCATACCGGGGAGCTGAAGAGCTTCAAGATTGTTTCCGAGAAGTCCGTCTCTGCCGGCATCCGTCGCATCAAGGCTTCGGTGGGGGAGTAACGTGCAACCATGACCTACTACCATGGGTCGAAACGAAAGCTCGATGTCCTCGTGCCCCAGCAAGCCGAAGCTGGCGAGGGTCTTATGGTGCCTGAAGGAGAGTTACTCAAAGCTATCTACCTTACCCCTAATCGTGAGTACGCAATTGCTATGGCCGCACGGCCAGACGGCGTGACGCATATCGATACCGAGCAAAACCGCATAACGTTTGACCAACCCGAAGCATTCAACCCAGAGCAAGAGATTTTCATTTACGAAGTGGACCTTGATGGCATTGCACCAGAGCACATCCGTAGAGTGGACGATCTTCAAACAGCAGTTGTCGACATTCCTGAAATTACCCCATCTGGCGTACAAGAACTCAAAGCGGGCGAGGTAGAGCAGTACTACGAACTCACGAACTGGAAGCGAGAAGGGGGCATGGGGCAACGCGGGGATAATCTAGAACGGCGGGTATAAGCAGCGTTTCCCTTTCTTTTTGTCATCCCGGGCAGAAGACCCGGGATCTTTCGGTTGCTTATTCGTAGGTAGACAAGATGCCGGATGTACTCTCCGGCATGACAGAGGGAGGCAAACTCTTGACACCTATCCAGCCTCCTGGTACAGTCTCTTCTAGTCATCCTCCTTCGCGTTTACGCTACAGAGGATAAACAATTTGGTTCCTGTTGCTCACGACTCTGTCTCGATCCGCTGCGTACTGATTACCCCTTCCGCTCATCCTGAAAAATGAGTATTCCGGGGGATAGTTGCGCAGGCCCCGCAGTTTAGGCGGGGGTTCTCTTTTTTCTCAACGCATGG
>Ga0172379_10001737_pt1 | contig 41938 bp, 38 predicted proteins | sample GrowelOW334metaG_FD_119756 | JGI IMG/M metagenome (GOLD analysis project Ga0172379, IMG submission 119756) | Groundwater microbial communities from an aquifer near a municipal landfill in Southern Ontario, Canada - Groundwater well OW334 metaG | ecosystem: Environmental > Aquatic > Deep... | reverse complement strand
CCGCTTCATAAGTATATTTGGCGTAGTGTTTTCGCAAGGAGTCGATATGACAATTCTTTTAGTAGTCGTGGGACTTGTTTTGCTGCTTTTCTTCGCTGGAATTCGAATCATTCGCCCGACGCATCGCGGGCTCATTGAAGTGTTCGGCAAATACAAAGGCTTCGCCCAGCCTGGTTTCCATTGGGTCATCCCCGTCGTAACGAAAATGTACCAGATCAACACGACGGAACAGATGGTCAACGCCGAGCCACAGGAGATCATAACCAACGACAACCTCAACGCCAGCGTCGACGCGCAGGTGTACTTTCGCGTGATGCCCGATGAAGCAAGCGTCAAGGCTTCCCAGTACAACGTCAACAATTACCAATGGCAGATCGTCAGCCTGGCGCGAACTACGCTCAGAAACATCATCGGCACGATGACGCTCAAAAGCGCCAACAGCGAACGCTCGAAAATCAACACCGAGTTGTTGACAACCCTGGAGAAAGAGACGAGCAATTGGGGTATCGCGGTCGTTCGCACCGAGCTCAAGGAAATCGATCCGCCCAAGGATGTCCAGGAGACGATGAACAAGGTCGTGAAGGCCGAGAACGAGAAAATCGCCGCGATCGATTTCGCCACCGCGACCGAAACGATGGCCGACGGACAGAAGCGCGCCGAAATCAAAAAGGCCGAGGGAATCAGGCAAGCCGACATACTCAAGGCCGAAGGTCAGGCCCAAGCCATCCAGCTCGTCAACGAGGCGGCTGACAAGTACTTCGTCGGCAACGCGCAGCTTCTGCGGAAGCTTCAGACGGTCGAAGAGTCGCTCAAGAACAACTCGAAGATCGTCCTGCCTGAAAACGGGGAGCTCGTCAATATCATTGGCGATCTTGCGGGCGTTCTGCCCTTGAAAGACAAAAAAGCCCCGTAAAGCGTAAAGCCGCTTACGCCTGGTAGGGGAAAGACGCGAGCCTAACCGCTGAGCGCGGCTCAGCTAGGGAGCGCAGACATACCAGGCGCTCTGCCTTCCAACCTGAATTATCGTTACGCTCGCGAAGGCGGCCTTCATTTCCGCCACCGCCGTATGAATGAAATTGAAGTAATCTCCGCCTTCCAGATATTCGGCGATATCGGTGGCAAGCCCGCGAACCGAATTGTAGTCGTGAAAAAGGACAAGCCCTCGCGAAAGCCGGCGGGTTTCCTCGAACAGCAGACGGCGATCCGCGGCGGGCAAACCATGCGCGACATAGGCCGCGGTCACCAGATCGTAGGATTTGTCGGGGAAAGGGAGCCCATTCAATACATTGCCGTATCGGCACGCAACACCGAGCTTCCCCGCGTGAGCGACCATGGCCTGCGCCGCGTCGACGCCATCGACATTCCAGCCTTCGTTTTTTAGCGCCCGCGTGAAGGCGCCGCTGCCGCATCCTATATCCAGGGCGCGCTTACCCTTCGGGTCGGGCAAGGCGGAACGCCCTCGCTCGAAACAGGAAGCGTAGGTCCTCGTCTGCCTCGCGAAAAACCATGAATAGGGCCAGGCGATTTTCTCGAACAGGCGGACATGAGGGTTCAATACGAATCGCCCGCCTGCGGAACCAGGCAGATGAATTTGAGGGGTGCTTTACCCGTGTTGACGAACTGGTGTTGCTTCCCTCCATCGATGTAGGCCACTGAACCCGCCTTGATGGAATGCTCGATGCCATCGATGGTAACCTTGCCCTCTCCTTCGAGGATATAGTTGGCGTGGAACCAGGGATGAGAATGGTGGGGGCTGTTGCCGCCCGGCTGCACCGTGAAGACACGCAGGTAGCCGTCATAACCATCCTTGGGTCCAATGAGTATCTGCTTCGTCACGCCGACGACGTTGTTCCCCTTCATCTCCACCGAACCGATATCATTCTCGTGCCGTACCATAATGGCCTCCCTTATCGCATGACCGCGCGCGATCAAGTTCGCCGCGTCGCGGCGGTTCTACTAATGTACCGGTCCGACCGGCGGCCAGGCAAGGATCGCTGTCGTTTGAACGATAGCGGCGCTGGTCATTTTGGCTTCCTATGAATTCCGATTCGGCTTGAATTCCTCGATACAGTCGGCATAGGCGCGCTTCAAGTCAGCGGTGAGCGCTTCGATCGCGGTTTTGCGATTCCGTCCGAAACTTGAGAGGCGTTCGGAGGCGAGGATCGGCTCGCCGACGATGATCGTCGCCCGCTTCTTCCGGATTCCAATTCGATCCGAAATGTTGCCGCCCTCGAGGCGCGCTATAAGATCGTAATAATTCTGGGCGGTCTCGATGTAGAGGTCCAGCGGATCGTCCCTCTTCAATCGATCGAAATCCAGGTAATAGGCCAGGTCCACGAGTTCCATATGCCGCGAAGCATACCAGGCCTCGCCGGCGACGCGATCGGCCAGGGCCCGGCCGAGACTGGGGAGCGAGTCCGGGCCTTCGATATCGGCGCGAAAAATCCTATCCCATCCGGTTTGGCGTATTTTATAGACGCGCCTGATCTCGTCACCCTCCGGTTTCAGGCAAAAGGCTCGTTCGGCGGTGGAAAGCGCCGCCTCGCGCAGATCGTCGAGCCTTTCGGCTCGGGAAGGTTTGCCCGGGCGCGGAATGCTGGCTCCGTAGAATCGGGTATAATGGCGCTCGGCGGCGTCCAGGATAAAATCCGCCGCGGCTGAAAGGCGGTCGAAGCGCGAAGAGGTGGCTGGGGACGCGATCCCGCAGTGGCTCTCGATGCAGCCGATCAAACGGTCCAAGCGCGTTTCGCTTGCCGCGCCCCATCGGTGATGCACGGATATCGGCAGGATCACCACGGTTTCATCGCGGCTCTCTCGCGCGAGATCCTCGAGGCACCAGGCGCAGATGTGGGCGGCTCCCGATTCGAGCCGGGGAATCGTCTCGCTCGAATAGGAAACCTGGCCTTCGGGCGCCAGGGCGATCGGATATTCGCCGTCTTTCATCAGCGAGCGGATTCTCCCAATGCTCTTCGTGTCCAACTTTGTGTGGTAGACGGGAACCGCGCCGACCCGCGGAAGCAGCCAGCGCTCGAAGGCGCCCGCCCAGAGCGGGACCTCGTATCCGTGGATGAAATGAGCATGGGGCGGGCGCCGAAGCTTTGCCCCGCGGCGCGCCGCCTCTTTGCCGACAAGCTTCGCGAGCACATAGGCCATGAGCTGGGCTTCGTCCCCGTAGGGATGGCGAAACGCGATGAGGAGCCTGATTTTCCCGCTGAAAAAATCGCGATAGGCATTCACGAGGCGTTCAGCGTGTCGCAGCTCTATGGAGCCGAAGCCGAGAAGGGCGTGAAGATAGAGGGGGGATATCAGCCTGAAAAACGCGACGAGGCCAGGCCTGACCCGTGCCTCGGCAAGCTTTCGCGCGGGCAGCGCCTCTGAGATCGGTTTGGCGATCATCGGCCAAGCTTAGCCGCAAAATTTCCCGCAGGCAAGGGATATTCCTGGTCCCCGTTCTGGGCGCGCGAGAGAAAATCGAGACTCCTTAGTCCCAAGGCGAGACAAATGCCCCCGATTGGCACTACAATTTCAACTATGGTCGTACATTGAGCGAGGAAGAGGGGCGGCACGTCCGCCGCAAGCGGTATCGCGGCACTCATCCCAGGTTTTTTTCCGAAAAGTACAAGGAACACGACCCACAAAAATACGCCGAAGATCTCAAGCAAGTTCTCGCCAGGGGGGATACGCCGGCTGGCAGCCATCGTCCCATCATGGTGAGGGAAATTCTTGAAGCGCTTTCGCCGCGCCCGGGCGAATTGGCCGTCGACGCTACCCTCGGCTACGGAGGCCATGCCTCCGAAATCCTTCCGAAGCTTCTTCCCGGCGGGCGCCTCTATGGCTTCGACCGGGATCCGGCGGAGCTGAAGCGGACAACGGATCGGCTTCGGGCAAGGGTTATCCCGCCGGACGCGCCCGGCGACTGTTTCGTGCCCGTCGCCGCCAATTTCGCCACCCTGCGCGATTATTTCGTCGCGCTGAGCATCGACGGCGCCGACCTCATCTTGGCCGACCTCGGCCTTTCCTCGATGCAAATCGACGACCCGGAGCGGGGCTTCAGCTTCAAGCGGAAAGGGCCCCTCGACATGCGCATGAATCCAGAAGCGGGCCCCTCCGCGCGCGATTTCCTAGCCGCCGTTCCTGAAGCCGTCCTTCGTGACGCCTTGGCCGCCAACGCCGACGAGGCCATGGCCGGGGAAATCGCGCGCGCCATATGCCTGCGCCGCGGCCAGCTCGCCACGACCCGCGATTTGGCAGAAGCGATTTGTTCGGCATTCCCTGGCCTGCCCTTCAAAGATCCCGAAATGACGAAAACCCTTCGCCGCTGCTTTCAGGCTATCCGCATCGAGGTGAACGCCGAATTCGCCTCCCTCGAGGCTTTTCTCGCTGGCCTGCCTTTCTGTCTGAAGCCGGGCGGTCGGGTCGCCATTCTCTCCTTCCATTCGGGGGAAGACAATCGCGTCGAAGCCGCCTTCACCGCGGGCCTCGCGCAAGGCCATTACGCCTCCATAAGCGGCGATGTCATCCGACCCGGCCACGAAGAGCGCTATGGCAACCCCCGTTCGAGCTCAGCCAAGCTCAGGTGGGCGATCCGGGCGCAGGCGAATTTGCCGCGCTGATTTATCCGACTAGGCGCCTCGCTCATTCGATAGTATATTAATATTCCTGAATATAAGGAGTATTAATGAAAAAGCTGGCGATGATCCTGATAAGCGCTCTCGTTCTGGTGGGGTCCCTTCACGCCCAGGCTTCGGCCTCGTCTTCAGCCGCGACTTCGGCCGCGGCCGCGAAGGCTTCTCCAATCAGCCCCAAGGCGGCAAAGGATCTGCTCGCGAGCGGAAAAGAGTTCGTCCTCCTGGACGTGCGGACCCTCGAGGAGTTCGTCGCCGGCCGCATCCAGGGTTCGGTTCTTTTGCCCTACGACCAGATCACCGCGGCGACCGCGGCCAAAATCATCGGCGCCAAGGACAAGATCGTCGTGGTGTATTGCCGCACCGGCCACAGGAGCGGGATCGCCGCGGCCACCCTCGTCTCCCTCGGCTACACGAAGGTCTTGGACATGGGGGGCATACTCTCCTGGCCTTATGCCACCATCGCGGGCGAGGCTAAAAAACCTTGAGAGATATAGCCGCGGTCGCCCGGTTGGCGACGCGTTCCTTTTCCTTTATTTTGTAGATTTCCTCGACCGCGAACTGCAGTTTCGTGACGACATTTTTCCTCGTAAGCGGGTAGAGGTAGAAGGTGTCTTCCAAAGTGGACAGGTCCAGGCAGTCGCCCTTGCTGAAATAATCGTACTCGATATGGAGGCTGTACAGCGAAAGGGGCTTCTTTTCCAGTCGAAAGTGTTCATTATCGGTAAACTTTTCCAGCACGAAGCCATCGATGGAGTGAGTCAGGGTCGCTTCGCCCATGCGGATATAACCTTTGGCGTTGGGCAGGGAATCGATGATGACCTTGTCCATGAAGAAGTAGGCGCCGTCTTCGATCTGCTTGCGGACCATGGCCCGCTCGAATTCGAACCAATCGGGAATACGCGAATATTCGGTCTTGCCCTCGACCGCCGAAAGCTCGCCGAGCTCGCTCATTCTCCAGCGCTTATGGCAATGCTCGCACCAGATCTCGTCCTTGTCCGAATTCATCCTGGATTCGGTCAGGCAATGCGGGCATTGATAGAGGATGTGGTGCAGCCCTTTCGCGCGGTTCGGGTGATCGATAACAATGTTGTTTTCCTTCTGCCAGGCGTACTCGTCGTACGTGAAGGCCTCGTTGAGCCGCCGATTTATCTCCTCGACGCTGGCTTTCTCGATTTGCTCAGGCGTGAAGAGCTGGGTCATCGTCGCCTCGATCCGGCATTTTCGCTTTTCAAGGTTCCAGACGGGCTGCGAAAGGTAGTTCCCGTGCTGAATGAAGGTGACGACGGGCACTTTGTACATTTTCACCAGTTTCCCCAGGGAATCGGGCAAAACCGAATTCGTCCCGCAATAGGAATAGCGCGCCTCGGGGTAGAGGGCGAGAATGCTTTTATTTACGTCGAGGGCATACTTCATATTCTTGATGAGGACCAGGTCGTTCGTGAATTTGCGTTTGCAGATACAGCCGACCTGCCTTAAGAGCCATTCGCCTTTCAGGAAGCCATCGATCGCGACGACATAGTTGGCCTTGTGGGGGAAAATCGCCCGGGTGGCTGACTTGAAGTCGACGAAGGCCATGTGGTTCGAGATGAACAGATAGGGCGGCTTGAGGCCTTTCATGTTCACTTTCGTTATTTTCAGCTTTCGCTGCCAGATTTCCGGGAAGCTCAATAGCCACGCCACCGGGGTGAGGAACCAGCGCTGCTTGACCGGCTTTTTCGCCATATCGAACTTTCTTATCTCTTTCACGCGATCCTCTCGGCCGAAAAAAATGCCTGACACTCTCGAAGAACCGAACGCTGTCAGGAGTCCGCGCCCGCCGGGGCCAGGCTGGATTGTCGGCTCCGTCGGGAAGGGTTGTCAAGACGAAACGTGCATACGCGATGGTAATGCGGTGAGGCGGTCGAATAATCGCCTTCCCTTGCTGTATGGCTAAGTCTTTTGATTCGCAAGCGGGTTTCATACCCCGCGGCTTGCCGCGCTTATATTGAATATCATTGTAATGGTATGAAACCCGCCTTTGATAACTTCCTTGTAGAACCAACATACCTCGGCAGCTTGCTGCGAGGTTGTTGATTCGAGGCTTTTTTTGTATAGATTTCCGGGACTTGCGCGTGATGGTACGCCATGCTCTTTTCGCGGAGGCTTTCGTCGGTGAAGATATCGAGGGCGGTCATCGCGAGACCTTTCGCGCCTTTTACGCACACTTCGTTCCCGCGCGCGGAGATCGCCGCCTGCGCGAATTCTTTCGAGTGCGCCCGCACGCCCTCCTCGGCGATGCTGAGGTACTCATGAATGACAGGGATTTTGATCGACACGTTGCCAATGTCGGATGAGCCGACTTGTTCCGCGGGGTCGGGGTACTCCATCGTCTCGCCCAGAGACTCCATGTTCTTCTTGAAAGCTTCGCCGAGGGGGATACTTGGGTAACGCTCCGCATATAATTTATTCCAGTGGATTTCCGCGGGAGCGGATACGACCATTTCCGCGGCTTTCGCGCAGCGCTCGATCACGGCGATCACTTCTTCCAGCTCTTTGAGCGTGTTGGCGCGCACCGAAAATTCGCATTCGCCGCGGTCGGGAATGATGTTGCCAACGGTGCCGGCCTTCGTTATCACGCCGTTGATGTTCGACGAAGGGGGCAGTGTGGGGCGCATGACATCGATCAGCGTGAACAGGATCCGAAGCGCCGAGAGCGCGTTCACCCCTTTAGACGGGTTGGAGGAGTGTGCCGCGATGCCCTGATAGCTTACGAATAGGTGCGTAGCCGCCCTGCCGCTCCTCCCGATAATGGAAGGTCCCGATTTCGGGTGGATCATCAGCGCGAAATCGATATCGTCGAAACCTCCTCCTTCAAGAAGGGCGATCTTGCCGCCTCCCCCCTCCTCGCCGGGGGTCCCGATAAGCGACAGCTTGCCCCCGATGGCGCTCATCGCGTTTTTCATGCCCAAAAAAGCCCCCACGGCGCTCGTGGCTATTATATTGTGCCCGCAACCATGCCCACATTCGGGAAGCGCGTCGTACTCCGCGAGTATCGCCACGTGGGGGCCTTTCCTGGAACCCTCAAGGTCGGCGCGGAAGGAAGTCGCCAATCCGCAGTACGGCACCCTCGCTTCGATCCCCTGAGCCCGCAGCGCATCGACGATGAAGCCAGCCGACTGGCGCTCCTGGTAGGCCAGCTCGGGATGCGAGTGTATATCCGATGAGAGCTTGAGGAGCGGATCGCGCAACCTATCGATATCATCACCGATTCGCTTTTTCATCTCTTCCATTGGCGTCTTGCTCCTTCCCCATTGTCTGAAAATACGATCAACGCTTTTCGATGATGAATTTCAACATTCGCTCCACTTTGTCCAAGGCTATGGTATTGAGCCGTATGCCATCTTCCAGGTTGGCCAATCGAGCGTCCCCGAGCGCGCCATTCCTGGACGCGTCGCGTTTCCAATCCCAGGAACAGCCTCCAAAAGCGAAAGGAGCCCCCGGACCGCGTATTATGAAATCTTCCACGAGGTCTCCCTTCTGGCGGTTCTCCCTGACGACCTCAGGGCAGATGGCGAGCGCCTGAGAGAGTTCGCTCTCGCTCGCGTGTCCCCGCTTAGGGCTCCACCCCATCTCCGGCGTTATGCCTTCGGCATAGATCGCGCCGTCGATGTTTGAAAAATAGGCGTCTATTTGGTACTCATACTTGAGAATATCCATCGTGACCTTGAGCGCGGCGGCGTTCCCGCCGTGGCCATTGATATACACGACTCTTTTTATCCCATGCTTGGTAAGCGCGATCGCGATATCTTGGAGCATGCTGATAAAGGTCTCGCTGCGCAAGGTTATGGTACCTGAGAACATCATGTGGTGGCTTGATATGCCATAGGTGATCGGAGGACAGATCAGCGCCTGATTGCCGAAGCGTTCGCCGATCATCTTGCAGAAGCCATAAGCCCGGGCGGTGTCGGTGTTGTAGGTCGAGTTGGGGCCGTGCTGTTCGCAGGATCCGACTGGTATGAGGGCAAGCTCAATCTCCGGCAATATCGCCTCGATTTCCGGCCAGATGTGTTCGTCCAAAACTAATGGTTTCATGATTGCTCCTCTCCTTCAAACATCAGACCAGATGGCACGCGACCGTGTGCCCCGGTTTGATCTCCCTGAGCGTGGGAGCAACCGCGTTGCACTTGTCGACGACGCACCCGCACCGCTTTGCGAAGCGGCAGGCGTCGGGCGGATCGATGGGGGATGCTATCTCTCCCTTCAGTATCACTCTTCCCGCTCGAGGTCCGATCTCAGGTAAGGGAATCGCGGAGAGCAGGGCCTTAGTGTAGGGATGGAGCGGATTGGCGAAGAGTTCCTCGGTGGGAGCCTTCTCCACGATCTGCCCGAGATACATCACCGCGACTTCATCGGAAAAGTAATTGACGACGCTCAAATCGTGGGTGATGAAGATGTAGGTCAGCCCCATTTTCCTTTGCAGGTTCTTGAGCAGATTCAGGATCTGAGCCTGAATCGATACATCCAGAGCCGAAATCGGCTCATCGCATACAATGAATTTTGGATTGATGGCGATGGCGCGCGCGATGCCGATGCGCTGGCGCCTGCCGCCGTCCAGTTCATGGGGATAGGTATTGATGAGCCGCTCGGCGAGGCCGACCGTCTCCATCAGCTGCAGCACGCGGTCCTCGATGGCGGCTTTTCCCCGGATGAGCCTGTTGGCGATGATGGGCTCCTGGATCGTCTGGAGGACTGTCTTTCGCGGGTCGAGGGAGGAGAAGGGATCCTGGAATATGATCTGCATTTCCCTGAGCTTCTTCCGCATCTCCCAACGTCCCAATTTCCTGATATCGCTGCCTTCGAAGAGTATCTTCCCCGAAGTCGGCTCGACCAAGCGCAGAAGGCAGCGACCTGTGGTCGTTTTTCCGCATCCGGACTCCCCCACGATGCCAAGCGTCTTTCCTCTGATGACGGAAAAATTCACATCGTCCACCGCATGGAGCATGCCCTGGCCAGTCTTGAAATACTTTTTCAGGTTGCGAACTTCCAGAATTGTGTCACTCATGCTGTCTCCTCTGGATCATGAAACCAGGATCATCGTAGGCCGCGCAGCGCACCGTATGCGTCGGCGATATCGCCCTGGGATAAGGCTGACGTTCAAGACAAGCTGCGCTGACGTATGAGCAACGGGGCGCGAAGGCACAGCCCTTCGGCAAGGCGGTTGGATCGGGCATCAGGCCCGGGATGGGCTGAAGATCCTCATGACGGCGGTGAATATTCGGCAGGGAGTTAAAAAGCCCTTCGGTATAAGGGTGGCGGGTTCGATTGAACACCTCTTCCAGAGTCCCCTTCTCGACGATCCGCCCTGCGTACATCACGGCCACCTCGTCGCAGATTTCCGCGACGATTCCCAAATCATGAGTGATCAGAATCATCGCCGTCCCATATTTTTCTTTCAAATTTATCATGAGCTCGAGCACCTGGGCTTGTATGGTCACATCCAAGGCTGTCGTTGGCTCGTCCGCTATAAGGAATTTTGGGTTGCATGCCAGGGCTATCGCGATGACGACGCGCTGTTTCATGCCCCCGGAGAATTGGTGGGGGTATTCAGCGGCTCGGAACTTGGGAATTCCCACCATTTCGAGCAGATCTTTCGCCTTTTCATAGGCTTCCTGCCTTGACAGATGTTCGTGAAGCAAAACGCTCTCGGCGATCTGTTCGCCTACGGTGAAAACCGGGTTTAGGGATGTCATCGGGTCTTGGAAGATCATCGATACATCCTTGCCGCGAATTTTTTCCATTTGATGTTTTGTAAGGCTGAGGATGTCGATATCTCTCACCTTGATGCTGCCGGATTTGATCACTCCCGGCGGGTCGGAGATGAGCCTCAAAATGGCAAGGGCTGTGGTGGTCTTTCCCGCTCCTGTTTCGCCGACAAGCCCCAAGGTCTTGCCCTTGCCAACCTGAAGGCTGATGTCGTTGACCGCTTCGACGGTCTCATCTTCCAGAACGTAATGCACCGTGAGGTTCTGTATGTCCAGTATGATTTCTTGGTTGTCTGCCATCATAAAGCTCGCTTATTTTTTTAGTTTTGGGTCGAGCGCGTCACGCAACGCGTCACCTACGAGGTTGAAGGCAAGCACCGTCATCATGATCGCCAATCCCGGGAACAGCGTTATATAGCTGTAGCCGCGCAGGAATCGCCTTCCATCCGAGAGCATGCTGCCCCATTCGGGGGCGGGCGGCGGCACTCCCATTCCAAGGAAACTCAGGCTCGACGCGGTTATGATCGCGGAGGCGATCCTCAGCGTCACCATCACAATAATGGGCGAAAGACAGTTGGGAAGGATGTGTAAAAGGATGATGGCGAATTCATTGCGGCCGATCGCCCTCGCCGCCTCGACATATTCCTGGTTGCGGACGGTTAGTACGGTGGCGCGGGTTATGCGGACGAACTGAGGAATGCTCGCCACCCCGACAGCGATCATAAGGTTGAGGGTGTTCGCTCCCAAAGCCGTTACGATGACAATTGCCATGAGGAGGTTTGGCACCGCGAAGAATATGTCCGTCGTGCGCATGATGACGTCGCTTATTACTCCCCCGTAGTATCCAGCGATAGCGCCTAATGTGGTGCCGATGGTCAGGGCGATGGCCACTGAAACGAGTCCCACTGCTAGCGAGAAACGAGTGCCATAGAGCAGTCGGAAGAAAATGTCGCGGCCGAGATTGTCGGTGCCCATGATGTGTCGGGCGCTGGGTTTTTGCAGTCTTTCGGTTATTTTTTGAGCGACGACTTGCGTATCGTAGTTAAGGATATGTTTTACCGAGATCGCGACAAGCACCAACAGCGCGATGATGAACAGCCCTGCGACCGCGCCTTTATTCTTTATCAAGCGGTGCCAGATCTCGGCGAGCTGGCTTCGCTTGCGGTACCGTCTCGATGCGAGAACTTTGTCCTTCATGGCGTTCCTACCCCTTTCCTTTTCGCAGATACTGCGCCTTTATGCGCGGATCGACATAGGCGTACAGGAGATCCACAATTAAGAGCATGATACTGATGAGTATCGTCGTCATTATGATCGCGCCGGTCACCGTCGGTACATCGCGCTGATGCACCGAATCGATGATCAGCCGCCCAACACCTGGCCAGGCAAAGACAGTCTCGGTCAGAACCGCCCCGCCCAAACTCACCGACATCTGCGTACCGATAATGGTGATGATAGGAATGAGCGCATTCTTGAATGCGTGTTTGCGTATTACGTACTTCTCAGGCACTCCCTTGGCCCTGGCGGTGCGGAGATAATCCTGATGGATGACATCGATCATGCTCGATCGGGTTGTCCTGGTGATAATCGCCACATGACCAGTGCCAATCGTGATGGCGGGTAAGATAATGCTGAGAAATCCCGTGTCGCCTCCGGAGGGGAACCACCCAAGCTTAAGAGAGAACAAGATGATCAAGAGCAATCCAAGCCAGAAATTCGGCATGGAAAGCCCCAACAACGCGAGCACCATGCCCGCGTTATCCCAAAGCGTCCCGCTACGAACCGCCGAAAGTATTCCCAGAGGAATGGACAGCAAGATGGAAACCACCAGCGCACCCAGAGCCAACTTCAGGGTTTCCGGCAATCGCTCTCGGTACATATCCCAGACAGGTTTATTCGTGAGAAAAGATGTTCCCAGGTTGCCTTGGACGAGATTTTTCATGTACATCACATATCGATAGAACACCGAGCGGTCGTATCCGTACTGATGCCGGAGCACCTGGATCTGCGCGTCAGTGCCCTCTCCCGCCATCTGCGAAATGATATCCCCGGGCGCGAGATCCATGATGAAGTAAATAAGGAAGGATACGCCAATGATGATGGGGACCAGCATCAGCAATCTTTTTATGACATAACGATACACCTACACCTCCTCGACGCGCCGTGACGGGGAAACCACTCCATCATGGCCAAAGTGTTGCCTTCCCGGCTCCCCGCCATGAGACGAGGAGCCGCTCGCTTTAATCAGTTTTCGCAATAGACGTAGGTGAAATCGTGACTCTTATGGGGCATCCAAATGATACCTTTTACGTTTTTCTTGATGCCGATGCTCAGAATGGGATAGTAGAGCGGAATGTAGTAGGCTTCGTCATGGTTGATCTGCTGAATCTCTTTATACATTTTCGATCGGGCATTTGTGTCGAACTCGGTCGCGCCCTTATCCAGAAGTTCCATTATCCGCTTGTCGGTGAGCGTTGCCTTGTTCGTATTGCTCCCCGCATAGTAGGGGCGGCGCGCATCGTCGCCAGCGAAATTCCATCCAAGGTTGTAAATCATCGACTGATGCTTGGCGGTTTTGAATGCCGTCGCGGCCGTAAGCGCGGCTCCCTCCATCTCGTTGATTGTCACGGTCAAACCGATCTGTTTACACTCATCCTGAATGATCTGTGCCGTTGTCACTCTGTCTGCTCCGGAGACGCTGATCTCCAGCTTGGCGCCACCGTTGGGGTATGACTTGGCCAGGTATTGCTTAGCAAGATTTAGATCGCGCGCATAAGGGCCAAAGCCATCGTAGTATCCGAATGTTTTCGGTCCCCAGTTCGTCACTGCCTTGGTGGCCAGACCGCCGGCGGCTACGGTTATGATGTCATCGATATTGATCGCGTGGGCCAAGGCCAGGCGGAGGTTCCGATCGTTTCCCGGCGCTTTCGATGTGTTGAACGCGAAGTACTCGCAGCTCGAGGAGTTGTACTGGACGAGCGACAGCTTGGGATCGTCCGTGACGAATTTTATCTCCGTGCTTAACACATTGATGCAGACGTCAACTTCGCCGTTTTGAAGGGCGATCAATCTGGCGGAGTCCTCCGGTATATATCGCAACGTCAAGGTCTCGGTTTTCGGCATTTCGCCCCAGTATGCATTGTTGCGCGATAGCGCCACATAATCGCTGGGCTTCAGTTCTTTTATTATCCAAGCGCCGGTGCCGATGTAGGCGCCTTCTTTGGAATCGGCCAGAACGGCGTTTTTGCAAAGAATCGAGCTCATCGGGAGAGCTAAGGTATCGAGCCAGTCAACGTTGACTGATTTCAAGGTCATGCGCACGCTGTAATCGCCCGTCGCCTCAACCGATTTGAGCCCTGCCAGGCTCGCCGATGCCGTGGTTCCCATGGTCTTGGCCCTCTCGAAAGAGTACACCACATCGGCGGCGGTCATCGTGGCGCCATTGTGGAATTTGACATTCTTGCGCAGTTCGAGATCGAGGACGGTGGGCGTCGTCCATTTCCAGCTTGCGGCGAGTTCAGGATGGTACGTCAAGTCTTTGATATCGAGATAGACGAGACGGTTGTGCGTCAGCTTGAACAGTTCGTTGTGGATGATATTGCTGAGCTTTTGCGGATCGCCGGTGGTGATGCCCTGCTCGATCGCGATGGTGATGTGCTTTTGGTAAGTCTTTGGGGTAGAAGCGGAGCCTGTGGTTTGGGCTCCGATCGACAGTGCCATAAAAATCGCCAATAGCAGTACAAGAGCCTTGGCTTTCTTCATCTTTTCGCCTCCTTAAAATTCGGTAAAGGTGGGATGCAACGTACGACCATATTCTCCGTATAGATAGCAAAATTCATGCCATGTCCTCTGTTTCGAGGTAAGCAGTTGGCTTTTAATTCGAGAATTTCCGGATTGAGTCGCCAATCGGCGCATTTCTTCATTCATCAGCGGCGCTACGTCTGACACTGAGCCAAAAGTTTTGCTTGACCGGAGAGCGCGGTGAAAAAAGCCATGTGCTACGAGCGGTATTTATTACCTCTCGAGAGGCAATAAATACCATTCGCGGCATATTTTTCCTCTCTATTTTCCGTTTGCCAGATTGTAGTAGTGGATTTTGTTGCGTAGACCTTTCACGCTGATGCCCAGCTGTTGGGCGGTCCGTTTCTGATGCCCATTGTTTCCGCGAAGTCTTGCCATGATTACTTCTTTCTCGATCTCTTTGAGCGTCATGGAAGTAAAGGGGCCGAGGAGCGTCGCATTTTCCTGAGGATGGGTTTGGGAGGTACACGAAGAACGACTCATCTGGGCCATTACATCCTTAATGCCGATGGTATCACCGGCGCAGAGTATTACCGCGAGTTCCATGATGTTTGCCAACTCCCTGATATTCCCGGGATAATCGTACTCCATCAGCATGCGCTCCGAGTCCTTCGTGAGGCTGGTGACTATCTTGTGATGGTCTTTGCTGTATATCTCGATGAAATGGTGACAGAGGGAAGGAATGTCCTGTCTCCTCTCCCTAAGCGGAGGGAGGTTTATTCTTACGACATTGATGCGATAGTAGAGATCGAGACGAAAGGTGCCCAGGCGCACCATCTCCTCCAAGTCGCGGTTCGTTGCCGCTATCACGCGAATGTCGACGGTTTTTACATCGTTGCAACCTATCGGCGTAAAGGATTTATCTTGGAGAACCCTCAACACCTTGCTCTGCATGGCGAGCGGAAGATCGGCTATTTCATCAAGGAAAATTGTGCCCTTGTCACCGGCGGCGAACATGCCGGGCCTGTCGGCGAGCGCGCCCGTAAAGGATCCCTTTTTGTGGCCGAAGAGCTCTTCCTCTAGCAATCCTTCAGGAATCGCGGCGCAGTTGACCGCCACAAAGCGCTCATTCCTTCTGGCGCTTGAATAGTGGATCGCCTTAGCGACCAATTCCTTGCCCGTGCCGCTCTCTCCCGAAATCGTCACGGCGGTATTCACATCCTTGATTTTTTCTATCAGCGTGTAGATATCCCGCATTCGCTGGCTCTTGCCCACCATGCCGAAATAGTGATTTCTGGCGTTCAATTCGCTGTTCAAGTACAATACGCGTTCGTTCAACTTGCGGATCGACAAAGCCTGTTCCGCGCATATCATCATTTCCTCGATACAAAGAGGCTTTGTGAGGTAGGTAAAGGCTCCTTTTCTCATCGCCTCCACGGTGGATCCGATGCTCGCGTAGGCGGTCATTATAATGACTGCGATCGTGCTGTCCATTTCCTTGATTTTCTGAAGGAGCTCCATCCCGTTATACTCGCCGATCTTCAGATCCAAGAAGACAAGATCATAGCCTCCCTGCTCCAGCATTCGCAGGCCTTCTTCCGCTTTCAACGCGTAGGCAGCGTCGTATTTCTGCTGCAAGGCCATCACGAGCGTGATGCAAATGCTTAACTCGTCATCGATGATCAGAACCCGCGGCTTCATGCCATTGCCCTCCTGAACTGAAGCGTCATTTGGGTCCCCACGGTCTCGACGCTCTCGATGTGGAGAACGCCGTTGTTCTCCTGGATGAGCTGCTTAGAGAGCGCGAGACCCAGTCCCGTTCCTGACGATTTTGAGGTGTAGAAGAGCTCGGTGCAATATTGAAGCACCTGTGGTGACATTCCCTCCCCCTCGTCGCGGATGTTGAGGAGAACGTAATCCTCATGAATGGATGCCACCACATTCATGCTTAGATGTACATTCTCCTGGTCCGCCTGCAGTTTTCTTTCCATCGACGCAATGCCGTTCAGCATTATATTGATGAGCACCTGGTTGACTTGATCGCGATCCGCCATAATCCGCATACCCCGAGGGAGATCGGTTACTATTCCGATTTTCTTGTTTTTGATTGTCGTGCTCACCATATAGGCGCATTCACCCGCGACAAGCGACAGGTCGATTGTTTCCGGGTTTCCCTTCGGCGGGCGAGCATAACACATCATACTTTCGACCAATTTATTGATACGTTCCACTTCCCTCGGAACGAGGAGGGAGAAGTAGTCCAAAAATTGTTTGTCATTGCGTTTGGTTTTGATGAGCTTGGCGAAATTGCTGATACCGGTGAGGGGATTCTTTATCTCGTGGGCTATGCCTGCCAGCATCACATTCAGGGTTTCGCTCTTCTTTTTCTCTATAAGCGCCTGTTTTTTTTCTTCGTCGACGGTGATGTCTTCCACCGTGATAAGCGCGCTACCGCAAACATCTCCGTCCATGATGGGGAGGATGCTGTATTGATAGAGCTTCCGGAGACCATTGCCGCGGGAGAGAGCATACATATTGTTTGAGACCTGATGTTCGCCTACAAAACCTTCGCCTTCATGCTTTTTCAGAATATCGCCGAAGAGAGGAAGACCTATAATATCTTTGCCTATCGGCGGCGTCGGATAACTCATGATTCTGCACGCGCTGGAATTGGCAAGCGTTACTTTGCCATTGCGGTCGAAGAGTATGATCCCGTTGGGTGAACGCTCGATTATACCATTTCGCAAATCGCTCTCGCTCTGAAGCTGGGCTATTCTGAGGTCGAGTTCTTTTGTTTTTTCTTTTACTTCTTTTTTCAGGTGATTCCTGATGCGCGTACTCACCAGAATGAACGCCAAGACTCCCAAAATCGCGATCGAGGCTACCGCCAGAACAATCCGGATGATGCGCGCGATCAATCCTTTCGGGTCGGGATTCTCGGGAATCCACTTGGCGCGAATCCGATCATATTCGCCATTGAGCCGCAACCTCATCAGCCCATCGTTGATGAGGCGCAAGAGCGTCACATTGCCCTTCTTGACCGCCGTGACATAGCCGACTGTTCCGATATTGCCCTGGATCTGCGAAAATTTTTCCTGTATTCCATATTGCCGTTGCAGGTACATTATGCAGTTCAAGTCGCATATCATCAGATCGCCCTGACCTGACAGATATTTTAGCAGCAATTCTTTTTGGCTGCCGGTGACGATGTAGGTCGAAGCGGCGATATTCGAGATGAGAGAAATATTCGCCGTATTGTATTCGAGCACGGCTGAATAGGCGGAAAATTTGGCGCGATCCCTCGCGGGAGGCTGCATGTCGTTCCTTGACAATATGCCGATGGTGGCGGTCATCGTCTCCATGCTGCTCATGAAGGGCCCATCCGCCGAGGATGGCACTCCAAGCACCATATCCACTTGGCCGGCATCGAGCGCTTTGATGCATTCCCATAGCTTGTCCATGGGGACATACTCGATATCGATATGATTTTCCCTGGCGATGGCATTCATCAAATCCACATGGATACCATCGGCGACTCCCTGTTCGTTCGTGTACTGGTAGAAGGGGCTATCGGTTTTATACGCGACCCGAAGAGGAGGTTCGGCCGCATAGGTCGAGGCGATGAAGGCGAAGGCGAAAGCGAACCTCGCTATTATAATTATCGAATGAGGCTTACGTCTTTGAGCTATCTTCGCCATTGTTTGACAGCCTCCACCATAGTGTTGCCCGATTTCCGCATTTCCGGGAGAAACGCGGCCAGGCAGCCAACGCTACGATAGTATCATACCGCCAAGCCGTTTACATGCCTGAAAGCAAGCACTCATGCTGGACAAACCATCTCCGTTCCAGATATTCGCTGCATTTTAATAAAATTCATGGAATTAATTTGACAAACCTGCTTTTGTGCATTACACCAACATCGCCACATCTTTTATTGCGGAACATCGCCTGAGGGTAGAAATGCCCATAGGAGCAAGTCGTGAAAAAAGCTGTGCTTGCGGCGACGGTTATGAGCGCGTTCTTGGCGGGTTGCTCACCTTTCGCGATCAATACTAAGGGCTATTTGTACAAGGAAGAAGATCTCTACAGCGCATGGAAAAAGGTGTCTTCCCAGAAGTATATCTACGATGTTGGTGAGTATTGGGAGAGTCCCGCGGAGTTTGAGGCAAGAGGGGGCGGTGATTGTGAAGATTTCGCGTTCGCCCTGGTATACCGGCTCGGCAAAAACGCCCGCGCCGTATGTATCAAAAAACCCGACGGATCCTTTCATGAAATCGTGCAGTACAATGATCGCTTCCTGGAGCCTCAGCGATTCGGGATGTACTACGAAAAAAAGGACCTCAAGGTGTTGTGGGTCACGGATTACGATGAAACGATGAGCGTGGCGACGCTCTGGGGCATAAAATCGCCACAGGTAGCTTCGCCGTATCCGGCGCCGCCGAGTGCGACGCCGCTTGAGAAAGACTCCTGTATCGCGGCGTTCAGCGGCGCTTTCCTTTAATCAACTATTCCGAAGCGGACAAAACGACCGCCTTCCCGTCATGGTCGCCGGTCGTGAATTCCTTGTCGTCGACCACGTTGGCCAAGTTATACGCGCCGTCGATTTTATAGACGCTTCCCTTGTCCATTTTCGCGCTGAAATCGTCCCGCGCCCTGATGAAGGATACGTAGCGATGATGCGCCCTGTCGAAAATCTTGAAGGATTCGGTGCTGAAAGCCCCGACAAAAATAAAGCGTCCGCCATCGCTGAACGGCCCCATTATCCTTCCATGGTTGTTCGTCAGGAAAAAATCCTTGTTGGAGAATGCCATGCGCTTGTCGTTTGGGATCTGTCCGTACTGGCGATCGCCGATAAGCGCGGCATAGCCCGATGAATGGCCGCGCTCCTCATCGTAACCGGCTATCCTGCATGCCCTCATAAGCTTTTCGATGGCGGCTTTTTCCGTTTCAGAATAGGCATCGATGAATATGACGTTGATCGGTTCGAACAGTTTCCTGTTCTGATAGGTTTCCCCGAACCAATGGGAAGGTTCCCCGTTTTCATGGAGAAGCCATTTTCCTATCGCGGGCAAATCCATCCGTTGGGCGTTTTCCTGGCCCACGACAGAAGAGAGCGCGAAAAGCGCGAACGGAAGCCCTATGGTCAGCGCCAGTGTTTTTGCCTTGCCTATCATGTGTTTCCCCTCCCGAGGTCAAGACGCGCCAAAAAATATAGCGCTATGAAATACGGCAATACATAGTATAATACGAAATAAAACGTTGGAGACGGCTGATCGAAGCACCATATCCAGGAGGTCATTATGTTTGGAAAGGAACCGGCGGCGGTCCAGAAACGCACGCTCGTGGATTTCAAGCGGATGAAGGCCAAGGGCGAACCCCTCACCTGGATCACCGCCTACGACTTTCCCCTGGCCCAATGCGCCGAGGCGGCGGGAATCGACATGATCCTCGTCGGCGATTCGGGCGGGATGGTCCAGCTCGGCTATCAAACCACCAACCCCGTCACGATGGACGAGATGATCACGCTTTCCCGGGCCGCCAGGACGGGAGCGCCGAACACCTTCCTCGTGGGCGACATGCCCCAGGGCTCGTACGAAGTATCCAAGGAAGAAGCCATCCGGAGCGCGATGCGTTTCGTCAAGGAAGCGGGCTGCGACGCCGTGAAGCTGGAAGGCGGGCGCAGGATCGTCGACAAGGTGAAGGCCATGGTCGACGCGGGCATCCTCGTCATCGGGCATCTCGGACTGACGCCCCAGAGCACGGCTTCCTTCGGAGGCTACCGCGTCCAAGGCAAGACGGTGGCGAGCTTCGAGGAAACCATGGACGATGCCCTCGCCCTGCAGGAAGCGGGCATATTCGCTTTGCTGCTGGAGGCTATGCCCTCGGAGCCGGCGGCCAAGGTCGCGAAAAAGCTCAAGATCCCGGTCTACGGGATCGGAGCCGGCGACGACGTCGACGGACAACTCATCATCATGCACGATTTGCTCGGCCTCTACTCCCGATTCAGACCCTGGTTCGCGAAATGCTATGTGCCGCAGGCGGCCGCCCGATACGCGGAGCACCTCCAATCGGCGCAGGACCTCCGCAAGCTCGGGAGGGAAGAGCGGGCCGACGGCCTCGGTTTCATCGCGCGCGAGGCTATCTCGATCTATGTCGATGAGGTACGTTCGCGCGTCTTCCCCGGCGGCGAGTACAGCTATCCCATCAAGCCGGAAGAGCTCGAAGGGCTGAAGCATTCAAAGTATTGGTGAGCGACGAGAATAAGGAGTAGACGCGATGGACGATCTCCAGAAACTGCTGGGCATACCGGCCGAGTATCTCGATTCGATAAACGGGCTCCTGCTCGATCCCGGCGCGGCCGCGATGAAGGATTTCTTCGCCGTGGTGGCCAAATACGGCAGCCCGGAGGAAATCAACCGCAAGCATGCCGAGTCCAGGAAGCTGGATTCCCTGCTCGCGAAGGCGGGCGCTAGGAACAAGGGATATGTCGACGACCTGAAATGGCTCATGAAAAAGCGCGACGAAGGGGCGTTCACCAGCGTCGAGGCTTACCGCGAGCGAGTGCTCAGCGGCCGTGAAAAGGGCATGAAATTCGCCGAAGGCTCGGCCGTTACCCTCGAAGTCTCGGCCCTCCAGTACTTCCCCTGGATCCGCCCCATGTGCGAGCGGGCGATAAAGGAGGGGAGCCTGATTCCCGGGCGTTTCATCGCCGTGCGCAAAATGAAGGAAGCGGAGGCCGACGGCGACCTGCCCGCTATCATCGCGGCGATGGACATCATGGGCTCATCCTTCGTCGAAACGCTGGACACGAAGGGCACCGATGGCTCGAATCCCCACCTGGGCGGGCCGGCCACCATCACGGGCTATTTCGGCGGGATCGGCCAGCCGAACGCGCACGCCCTCCAATGGCTCGATGAATTCCTCTATTACTACACGAACTACGGCGTCCAGGACGTGCTGAATTTCAATTCGGGCACGATTCTGCTCGGCTTCCTTCTTTATCGGCTGGGCGTGAACATCCATTTCAAGATTTCCGTGTTTTTCGGTTCGGACAATCCCTACAGCGCGCTCTGGATCATGATGGCGGCGAAGCTGTTCAGCAGGGCTGACGGCACGACGCCCCTCATTGGCTTCAACTGGTCCAACTCGGTCGACAATCGGACCATGGAGATAGCGGCCCAATCCCGCAAGGCGCTGGGTTTCGAGAAGGTGATCCGTTTCGAGCACCACATCACGGAAACGTGGAAGAGCATCATCATCCAGCCCTACAATCGAAGGGCCGAGCTTTTGGATGTCGCCGGCCATGTGGCGAACATTTCGGCGAAGCACGAAGGCGGCGACCCGGAAGTCGAGCAAACCAGGGCGCACGCGTCGGATATTCTCGACTATTTCCGGGATAAAAAGGAAATCGTGGAGTCAGGCGACTGGGACAATCTTGAGCTGAACTTCGCCGACAAGGTCGACGCCTGCAACCACACTGCCCGCGCCCTTACGGAAAAGGGCCTGAGCTTTATCGCGGCGCCGAAGCTGCACCGGTAAAGGCAGGGGAAGCGGTTCTCGGAGCCTAGAACGCCTTGCCGGCCAGAATTTCCTGGTAATCCGCGTAATTTTTCGCCAGCAGGGCGGGGGTGTCGAGGCCATAGGGGCATTTCGATACGCATTTGCCGCAATTCAGGCAGCCCTCGATTTTTTTCATTGCCGCCTGGACGGCCGGCGCCAAATTTTTCTCGGGCGGCGCGCGTCGTATGAAGAGCGACATGCGGGCGCAGAGGTTGATCTCTATGCCCGCGGGGCAGGGCATGCAGTAACCGCAGCCACGACAGAATTCGCCCTGTAATTCGGCGCGATCTTTTTCGATGATGGCCTTGATTGCATCGTCGCTGAGAGATGGCGGATTGTCGATATAGGACAGGAATTCATCCAGCTCGCTTTCGCGCTGGACGCCCCAAATGGGGAGCACGTTGTCGAATTGATCCATGAAGGCATAGGCGGCCGCCGAGTTGGTTATCAGGCCGCCGGAGAGGCCTTTCATGGCTATGAAACCCATGCCGGCCGCCCCGCATTTTTTCACGAGCTCGATGTCCTTCTCCATCGAGAGGTAGGAAAAAGGAAATTGAAGGGTTTCATAGAGCCCCGAATCGATGCTCTCGTGGGCGATATTGAGCCGGTGGTTGGAAATACCGATGTGCCGGATTAGGCCAGCTTCCTTCGCTTCGAGCATGGCCTCATAGAGGCCGCTGCCATCGCCGGGCTTGGGACAGAAGGATGGATTGTGGATCTGGTAAAGATCCAAATAATCGGTTTTCAAGGTGGCAAGGCTTGTCGCCAATTCTTGCCGCAGGACATCGCCTGTCTTGGCGTGGGTTTTGGACGCGATGAAGACATTTTCCCTGACGCCTTCAAGGGCGATTCCTAGCTTGGCCTCGCTGTCGGTGTAGCCCCGCGCCGTATCGAAAAACTGGATCCCGCCTTGATACGCCTTCCTCGCGAGGGCTACCGCGCTCTCCCTCGAGATTCTCTGGATTGGCAGGGCCCCAAAGCCATTTTTATTGACCTTTATGCTGGTTCTTCCCAATGTTACCGTGGACATGTTCCTCTCTTTCAGCGCGATCGATGGCGGTCAGTCAACTATAAGTCATGGCGGGAGTCAAGCAGTCTGGCAGGTGGCGAAAAAGCCGGACATCGTCGAGGAAGTGAAGTGGATGGGTGTTCCGGTTTGGTCGCATTCCGGCATCATCCGCGCGGTTCTTGAGGCTTTATCTCAAGCCTTGGCCGCGCACCCGCAGGATTCGCCAATGATGAGCTTGCTGGGTATGAGCACCTCGCTGGGCGCCGTTTTTCCCTTGGACTCGATAAGCGACAAGAGCATTGAGGCCGAGGCCGTCCCAATGCGCGCCTCAACCTTTTCGAGCGTCGTGGGACGAGGCGAGAGCGCCTCGATGACATCGGGGTGTTCGAACGAAGCGACCGCGATATCGGTGGGTATCGCGAGCCCATTCCCGCGGATAGCCTTGTAGCCGCCCAGCAGAAGCTGGGAGTTCGCGTAGAGTATCGCCGTGGGGCGCGAGCCGTCCTTTTTGTCGAGCAAATCCATTGTAGCCTGGAATCCGCTGCGTATCTCCCAGTCCACGCTGCGGACGAGGCTGTCGTCAAAAGCGATATTCGCCTCGTCGAGCGCCCTCCGATAGCCGGCGAAACGCTCGCGGGACGAGGATTCCTCCAGAGGGCCCGTTACGAACCCGATGCGTTTGTGGCCATGGCTGATAATGTGGGCCGCGAGCCGGCATGAATTGCCCTCGTTGTCCTGGAGGACATAATTTCGCGGCGGCCCGCTCAGACGGTTGTCGATGAGCACCAAGGGGGTGCCGGCCAGGTTGGGCACGAGATCGATATACTCACCTTGGTTGCAGATCGGCGCGAGAATGATGCCGTCGATGTTTTTGGCGAGAAGGGATTTGAGAGAGGCAATCTCGTTTTCCCTTGAATCGGAAGTGAAGCAGATGAGCGTTGTGTAGCTGCGCGCCCGGAAAAACGCGTCGATCGCCACGCCAATCTCGCCGAAGAAGCCATTCGTTATGTTTGGTATGATGAAGCCGATGGTGTGGGTGCGCTGGTTCCTGAGACTTTGAGCCGCCCAGTTCGGGGTGAAACCCAGCCGCTGGACAACCTCCATGATGACATCCCTTGTTTCATCCTTGATGTCAGGGTGGTTGTGGATCGCGCGCGAAACCGTTTTGATCGAGAACCCTGTCTCTTCCGCGATGTCTTTGAGTGTTGTGATGATTCGACCTTCCTTGCGCAGGTATCGTTGCCGACAACGTTGACGATTGTCAATACCTTGCATGAATGCGAGGGAAATTATGGCTGCCTCGTGAAAAATTCAGCGCAAGAAAAATAAAACTTGACAAATTCATGGATGCGTATACGATAGTAATCGTTGCCGACAACGTTGGCAATCAGTGATTTGGCAATGAATCTTTTCTAAACGGAGGTGTCTATGAAAAGAATTGGGGTAGCGATGCTGGTGCTCTTGCTTCTCGCGTCGACCGGCGCCTGGGCGCAGGCAAAGCCTAAGCAGACGCTCATCGGCGTCAGTATCATGGAGTTGACGGCATACACCTGGTATTTGGGCGTCATCGATGGCTGCAAGCAATGGGCGGTCGATCACCCTGACGCGAACTTCACCTTTCAGTTCGAGGATTCCCATTCGGACGTCCAAACGATGCTGAATAACATCGACAATCTCCTCGCGGCGAATGCCAAGGGCATCATACTCTTCCCGGCCGACGCGTCCTCGGCAATCCCGACGATCAAGCAGAACGTCGCCAAGGGCATCCCCTTCGTCATTGGAGATTATAAGCAGCAACCGTCGAAGCCATCCGATGCCGTGTGGGCGACTTTTGTAGGCCACGACATGAGAGCCTTGGGAGTAACGGCGGGCAAGATCGCCGTCGAGTATCTGAAAACCCTGAAGAAAGACAACCCGGTGTGCCTCTTCGTGTCGCGCCCGACATCGGGTCAGGTATCCAAGGACAGGTATGAAGGGTTCAGGGACACAGTGGTGGCTACTTTCCCGAAAGCCAAGGTCATTGAGGAAGGCGATGCCGGTGCCGGCAGCAGGGCTTCTTCCCAGGACCTGGTCGAAAACGTTCTCCAGAGGGAAAAAGTGATCGATGTCGTATGCGGCCACAACGACGCGGAAGTCGTAGGCGCCTACAACGCCGCCGTTTCCCAGAAGAGAAACACCATAAAGTTCATCGGCATCGCGGGCGACAAGGACGTCTTGACCTTCATCTCCAAAGGTAACCCCGCGTGGATCGGCGAAGTGCTGCAGGACCCGGTCGTTCTGGGGTACCAGGCTACCGACGCCATGTACAGGTCCTTGGTGAAGGGCGAGAAACTACCCGCCGCGTATGAACTACCGCAGCCCGAGGGTATCACCCCCGCCAACATCAAGAACTACAATTGGCAGAAGTGGGCTTGGCTGTAAGCTGGATACGGCCGACAGCGGCCAAACAATGATTCGTGGGTGGGGAGTCGCCTCCCTGCCCACCTTGGTTTCGTGTTTCGGACAAAGCAATGCTGCATTGGCAACGACGGCGATCGGAAAGAGGCGGATATAATCAACATGATTAGCGGTATTCAAGCGGACGGAAAAGGCCGCGGCGAGATAGCGCCATTGATACAGGTCAGGAACTGCACAATGGAATTTCCCGGCGTCAGGGCCTTGGACAAGGTGAGCTTCGCGCTTATGCCCGGCGAGTGCCACGGGCTTGTGGGCGAAAATGGCGCCGGCAAATCGACGTTGTCCAAGTGCATCATCGGCGAAAATCACATGACCGACGGCGAATTGTACGTCGAGGGAAAGAAAATAAAAATTCCGACATACACGATAAAGGAATCCCAAAGGCTCGGCATTCAGGTCGTTCACCAGGAGTTCCAGCTGATGGCCGACATGACAGGCTTGGAGAATATTTTCATAGGACATTACGAGACGAAGGCCGGATTGATCGACTGGAAGGGGCTTGGGAAAAAGGCGAAGGAGTTGATGGATTTCCTTCAATGCGATGTCAATCTGAATGTTCCCGTCAAATACCTGCGAACCGCGGAGAAACAGATCATACAGCTTGCCAAGGCCGTGTTGTCCGAGTCCAAGGTCCTGATTCTGGATGAGCTCACGTCGGTTCTCCAGGAAAAGGATATCCTCAACATTTACCGGATCATCGGAATCCTAAAAAAGAGGGGAATGGGCATCATCTATATCTCCCACAGGCTCAATGAGATATTCGAATGCTGCGATTCCTATACCGTCCTGTGCGATGGGCGCCATGTCCATAGCGGGAATGTCGTGGATATAAACAAGGCGCAACTGATCAAGATGATCATCGGCCGCGAAATGACCCAGGCCTTCCCTCCCGTCAATCAGCGTTTCGGGGAGATGATGTTGGAGGTCAAAGGGCTGACGGCGCCGAAAGCTTTCAGGGATATATCGCTCAACGTGAGAGCGGGCGAAGTAATCGGGTTGGCGGGGCTTTTAGGCGCGGGCAAGACCGAGCTCGTGCACGCGATTTTTGGCAGCCACAAGGTCATCGGCGGCGAGATCTACATCAAAGGGAAAAAAGCTGAGATAAAAAATCCGCGGCAGGCGATAAAGCTGGGGATCGGGCTTATCCCCGACGAGCGAAGGACCTTGGGCCTGAACATGCAGTTCGATATAAAAGACAACACCACGCTGCCATCGATGGATAAATTCCGAAAATTCAAGGTCTTCCAGGATCATAACGCTGAGGCAAAAGCGGCCTTCGATATCAATGAAAAATTGGAATTGAACTACTACTCTCTCTGGCAGAATGTAAAAAACCTTTCCGGCGGCAATCAACAGAAGATTGTCATCGCCAAGTGGATGCTCAGGAATTCGGAAATCATACTGCTGGATGAGCCGACCAGGGGCATCGATGTCGGCGCCAAGTTCGAAATCTATAAATTGATCAACGAATTAACGCGGCAGGGAAAGTGCGTCGTTCTCGTGTCGCCGGAACTTGAGGAATTGATAGGGCTCTGCAACAGGGTCTACATCATGTTCGAAGGCACTATTATGGACATCGTTGAAGGGAAAAGAAAAACTCAGGAAGTCATTATCAATAGTCTGCTAGGGGTGAGTGAAAATGAATAGCATCGATGAAAAGGCGAAACGCTATAATGGCGGATGGAAATTATTTCTCAAGGAATGGGTAATCCTGATACTGCTTTTAGCGCTGGTCCTGGTTTGCAGTCTGTTTCTTGAGAGATTCAGGACCACCAACAACATCATGAATATCCTGCGGCAAGCATCCTTCACGGCGATCATCGCGATGGGCGAGTTTTTTGTGATACTGACGGGCCAAATGGACATGTCGGTTTCATCGACTATTGGCATGATATCGATATTCTTCGCGGGTTTCGTCGTGAAAATGGGCTTGCCTATATGGCTGGCTCTCTTTCTGGTGCTGATCATCGCCGTGATCATCGGAATCATAAATGGCGTGCTGGTGGTGTACGGCAAGATGCCTTCGTTCATTGCCACGCTGGTTGTCATGAACGTGGTCAGAGGCATCAATTACCTTTATTCGAAAGGCCTTCCCATTTCCGGCCTGCCCGAGGGCTTCAATTTCATGGGCTCCGGTTATGTCGGAATAGTGCCGTTCCCGGTCATATTGATGTTTATCGTGGCAATCATCCTGTATATCCTCACGGCGCACACTTCAACGGGACGCAGTTTTTTCGCGGTGGGCGGCAATATTGAAGCGAGCAAACTTTCGGGCATAAACGTGAAGTACATCGGCATTCTGGCCTTTGTATTCTGCGCCGTGCTCACGGGAATCGGCGCCTTGGGGCTTACGGCCAAGACATTGGCGGGCAATGTGACCTTGGGCGATGAGCTTCTTTTCGACGTGATGACCATCGTCGTACTGGGCGGAACGTCATTGACGGGAGGGCGAGGGCGCGTTTTCGGCGTCGTCATCGGAGCGCTGTTCCTGCAGGTGATCGGGAACGCCATGGTTCTCCTCGGCATCAATACCTACTGGCAATGGGTCGTGAAGGGCGCGATCTTGATCGTGGTCGTTCTTATCGATTCCAACACCAAGCGGGACATAGTGAAGACAAAGCAAAAAATACAACCAATAACCATGGAGGAAAAATAAAATGCATGGAGACATCAGCATTCCCAGGCAAGAGTATAAGGACCGCGTCCGCCACGCTGGCGAAGTGATTCGTCGCGAGGGATTCGACGCGTTGATCGTTAATGGCAACGAGGCGGATTACGCCAACACGAGATACTTTTCCGGCTTCTGGCCGCTTTTCGAGCGCTGCGGCGTGGCCATCAGCGCCGCTGGCGAAGCGGCGCTGATGGTTGGGCCGGAGAGCAGGGCTTTCGGCGGCGACCGCAACAAGCTCGACAAGCTGTATGTGCTGAAAGACTATCGCGAGGGCGCCGACCCCGCGTATCCGGAACTCAAGGCCGATACCTTCGGCGATGTGTTCAAAGGTCTGGGCATAACGGGCAAGAAGCTCAGGATTGGCGTGGCGAGCTATCTGGATACTTCGATCGTCATCATGGATGGCATCAAGAACGCGTTCCCGGAATCGGAAATCATAAGGGCTGACCATGTCATGGTAGAGCTGCGCTCCATAAAATCGGAAAACGAAATCGCCTGCCTAAAGGAAGGCTACCGCTTGGCTGAACTCGCGAGCCAGCAGGTCATAAAAGAAATTAGGCCTGGGATGACGGAGCTTCAGATGGTCGGTGTCGCGCAACGTGTCATCTATGAAAACGGCGCCGAGTACGAAGGGCTGCCTATGTACGTATTTTCCGAGGCATCGACGCGGCATGCCATTTCGCGCTCTTCATATCGAAAATTCGAGAAGGGTGATATCGTCCAGCTCAATTTATCCGCAAAGATCGATGGTTATTCGGCGTCGATAGGATATCCCGTTATTTTGGGAAAACTCACCGGGAAGCGCCGCGATATCGTTCTCTTCGCTCTGGAAGCGCACAACTGGACGCAAAAGCAATTGAAGGCGGGCGTCGTCGCCGCCGATATCGCTAAAAATTTCTACAAGTTCTACGTCGACAACGGGTACAAAGACAATTTTGTCTATGGGCCTATGCATGGCACGGGCTTGATCGAAGTAGAGGCGCCCTGGGTCGAGTCGATTTCGAATTACGCTTTCAAGCCCAACATGACGTTCCAGATCGATACCTTCATCTCGACCGACACTTTCGGCGTTCGCTGGGAAAAAGGCGTCGCCATCAAGGAAGGCGGCGTTGAAGTCATGTCCGCCCCCATCGGCAAGCTCTATGAGCTCGAATTTTAGGCGCGCATCGGGAAGGAAGCTATGAAACAGACGTACGTTCTATTCGGCGTTGACATGGAAACCGATGTCGGCAGCTTCACGCCCTTCTACGAGGGCGCGAAGCATGGAACGCCGCTTTTGCTCGATCTGTTTCGTGAAAAGGGCGTCAAAGGCACGTTTTTCTTCACCGGGGACTGCGCGAAAGAAAATCCCGATATCGCGCGAATGGTGGCCGAAAGCGGCAATGAAGTTGGCTGCCACTCGCTCTATCACGAAACGGTCGGCGACGAACTCTTCCCGATTCCCGGCGTGAAGCCGCTGCTCCCGCACGAAGTGAAGCCGCGGCTGGCAATGTGCAAGGAGTGGGTGGAAAAGGCGGCGGGCGTCGGGACGACCTCTTTCCGCTGTCCCCGACTCTGGGGCTCGACGACAGTCGTCAACGCCCTGGAGGAACTGGGATTCACCTGCGATGTTTCCTACCCGATGTATTTCTATCGCGAGCGGTTCGCGCCCTATCATCCCGACCGCGAGGATTGGAGGAAAAAGGGCGATAGCGCCGTCCTTGAAATTCCCAACTTCGCCGACATGGTCATGGAGAGCAACGATCCCGGACTGGAGCGCGACCGCGACCAATGGCCGCTCTTCAGAACCAAAGGAGCGGCGTATATCCTCGAGAAAAGCCTGGCTTTCATGAAATTCTGCGACGACAAGGAAATTCCCCGGGTGCTCGCGTACTACATTCACCCCTGGGAGTTTTGGCCGATGAAGGCGAGCTACAATTTCGGCGAGGCGACGGTCATACCGGATGAGTTCATAACGAAAAATTGCGGAGATGTCGCGTTGCGCGAACTTGGAAAACTGTTCGACGGATTGCTTGGGATGGGCGCAACCTTCGCTACGGCGCGCGAACTTGCTGAGATTTTTTCATGATGCGGACAAGGATGAAATCCATGGGTTGATGGAGGAGTCTGGCGCGCTATGACAGCATGTCTTTGAAAAGGAAGTTGAAATGGAAATATTCCTTAAAAAAGAATACTTTGCGTTCGGTGAAGATTTGCTCATCCGAAACAAGAGTATGAGCGCAATGCTGATCAAATATAGTACGGGCATATGTGGCATCAAGATCAGCAATCAACATGGGCATTTTATTATTCTGCCGTATAACGGGCAGATGATATGGGATGCCTTTTTTCATGGCAGATCGCTAAAAATGGAAACGCCTTTCAACCACCCTAAAGAGGTTAACTCATTTCTGGATACGTATGGCTGCTATTTGATGCACTGCGGCGCTCTTGCCATGGGTTGTCCCGGTCCGGATGATGATCATCCCCAGCATGGGGAATTGCCCTATGCGAAGTATGATAGCGCGAGTGTCATCGCCGGGGAGGATGAAAAGGGTGAATATATCGGGGTTACAGGCGTATACGAGTATAACAGAGCGTTCGCGGATAATTACACTTTCTCCCCGGTGGTAAAATTATATTCAGACACTACGATCATCGATGTGGCAATCAAAATAGAAAATCGATCGTACAACCAGATGGAAATGATGTATATGTGCCACATCAATAACAGACCCGTATCCGGAGGAAGAATTCTTCAAACGGTACCCTGGACAAAAGAGCATATGGAACTGAGATACAGTCTCCCGAAAACAGTGCAAGCGAATGAAGGGTTCAAGGATTTCCTAGGGAGAGTTCAAGATGATATCCGAATTACCGAATATATAAACGAAAATGATGTCTATGATCCTGAGATCGTTTTCTTTATCCACGATCCGAAAACCGATAAGCAGGGTTGGGCACATTATATGTATATTCACCCGGATGGTTCAGCGGACTACACCGGCTATAAGCCTGGTGAACTGGATCATTGCGCACGATGGATTGTCCGGACAAAAAACAAACAAGCGCTTGGGCTGGCGCTGCCAGCCACGGCGGACGCGGAAGGGTATAGCGCCGAGAAAAGAAAAGGGAATATCAAAATCATACCACCCAAGGGGAAGTTCGAGACATCATTCCAAATAGGTTATTTGGACAGTGCCAAGGCTGCTGCAATGGAAGAGAAAATCAGCCAGGTCTAAATAGGATATGTAATGGAGGTATCACCATGTCGAGGAAATTGAAAGTTCTGTTTGCGGGTGAGGCGATTTATGTGCTGACCAGCATCTTCAAAGGACGGGATACAATCGAAATCGGGAAGTACGCGGAGCATGGCAGGTTCTTCCTTGGCGCGATGAAAGATAATGGCATCGAATGCGACTATATCCCGACGAACAAGGTTATGGAGGAGTTTCCTTGGACTCTGGAGGAACTGAAAAAGTACGACGCGATCGCGGTCAGCGATGTCGGGAGCGATACATTCTTGGTATCTGAAAGAACAATGAATGGCGAAAGAACGCCTAACAGATTGAAATTGATCGAGCAATACGTCAACGAAGGCGGAAGCTACCTCATGTGGGGCGGGTATATATCTTTTACTGGATTGTACGGGAAAGGATTTTATAAAAACACGCCTATTGAAAAAATACTTCCTGTCGAAATGCTTCAGACCGACGACAGGGTCGAGGTGCCGGAAGGATTTCTTCCAAAAATCATCGTGAAAAATCATCCAATCCTGCAAGGAATACCTGAAAAATGGGAAGGCTGGTTTTTGTCGTATAACCGGCTGATTCCGAAGAAGAACGCGACAGTAATTGGTGTTATCGAGGAACATAACAACGATCCATTTCTTGTGGTTGGCGAATACGGAAAAGGGAGAACGATGGCATCGGCGGTGGATTGTGCCCACCACGGCGCCGCTCCAAGCTTCTTGAATTGGGAATATAGAAGCAAGCTATACGGCAACATGGTAAAATGGCTTTGCAAGGAAATCTAGCGTTTTGAACAGACAAAAGTGAGATACGAAAACCCGACGTGATAGTGAGGGATAGCCATGCTGAGACTTTTGCCGGAGCCGAAAAAAGCCATTGAGATGAAAGGACGCACGAGATTCTTCAGAAACATAGCCATCGGACTCGAAGCGCTCGCCGGACAGGAAAAGCAAGAGTATCTGGAAATAGCGCGGATGAGGTTCTGGAATCGCAAGGAATTGAACATCGCTTCGGAAGGCGGATCGAAAGGCTGGATCGAGGTGACTATCATGCCAAGCCTTGCCGGCGTAGAAGGGGGCGGCGGCGATTTGTTCCTGAGGCAAGGGTATTATCTGAGCATAGATCACGATGGGATCGTCCTGAAGTACCAGAATAAAGCGGGTTTTATCAACGCGATCACCACGCTGAAGCAATTGCTTGAAAAAAAAGGCGAAGGATTCACGCTGCCGCTTTGCGAGATAACCGATTGGCCAACGGTCGAGCATCGCGCGGTGGCTCCAACGTTTTCGTGGTACGCGGGATACGGCAGGATCGGCTTCGACATGCAGCTCTGGGGCTACGACGAGTGGCTGGAATACCTGAACGTCTGCATCGACAACAAGATCAACCAAATGAATATGGTCATGTATGGATACTGGCCTTTCGAGCTCGAAGAGTATCCCGAGACGGTTTTCAGGGATGTCCCCATAAAAATCTGGAACAAGGAAAACGGACGTTGGCTGACCGTGCGTTATACGCACCCGAATATCGAGGACCATTTCCTGGCCGATTTTATCGCCATGGCGCACAAATTCGACTTCAGCGTCTTCGCCTATGTTGGCCTCAATTCATACAATGGCGCCTACAGCATCAAGCATCCGGAAAAGCGCATGGTCAAACCCGCCGGCTCGGGCTTCATGAACGATTTCGATTCGGTGTGTTTGAGCGATGAGGAAAACACGAAGTACATCCTCGCGAGCATGAGAAGAATCGCCGAACTTGGCTTCGATGGATTTACGCTCGAGGAGAGCGAGGAGGGTTTCTGGTTCTGCAATTGCGACCGATGCGTCGAGCGTTGGGGCAGGGTTTCGAGTTCGCCGGTGGAAGCGAAGCATAAGGCCAATCTGTGGCTGCTGAATCGCATATACAAAGAAGTCCGCGGCGTGAATCCCAAGGCGGTCATCGGCATCCGCGCTTATAGGCAGCCTCCGCTGGAGAAGGATCCCGCGTTCCTGCGGGAGTGCGTGGAAAGCATGCCGAAGGATATAGCGCTGTTCTGGGCGCCCGCGCTCTATGTTCCTCCGACCGAATTCAAGAAATGGATCGCCGCGTTCGGCAAAGAGCGCATTTGGGGCAGGGACACCGAGGCGAACGCGATAACATCGACGATGGGGCGCTTGTTCAGGGTATTCGAATCCAACATGGTGCGGTATCGGGACGAGCCAAACGCGCAGGTTATCGAGCGCGATATAGAGCAGCATATCACGAGCGCGCAGGAAGGCGTGAGCGGAATCAACGGCTTCATGTTCGAGTGGTACGGGCTATTCATGTTCCAGTGGGCGCACGGCAACTACGGCTGGGGCTCGAAAATGGACAAAGACAAATTTTTCAGATTGTCCTGCGAAATCGCCTTTGGCGAGGAGCTTGGGGAGAGAGTGCTCGTCGCGCTGAAGAGCATTCTCACGATACATGAAAGCCAGATGCCGTTCTACACGATGCCCTTCCCCTTTCAGAAGAACAAGATCACGGTCGCGGACATTCCTGAAATCCAGCAGGCGAGATTGCGCCATCCTGGCCTCCTCGAGGAAATCCACGCCATACAGAGGGAAATCGCGGCGGATCCCGATCTCGCGCAGTATATTCCGCATTTCGCGAGAATCGAAAACGCGGAGCGCAGAAACGCGGTGATCTACGAGATGGTGCTCGCGTCCCTGCGCTATGAATCAGCGGCGTCGCTGGAGGAAAAGGAACGTTGCCTGGATGAGATACTCCGATACAACGAAATGGACTTCGACCTAGTGAAGGAGATGTTCTTCGATATCAATCCCGTGAGCGAAACCGGCGTGAAAAGCTGTATGTACCCGTACCATGAGATCAAACGCGTCATCCACAACATGAGGCATCCCGAAGATCCCGACAACGCGGTCATCTGTTCGGGCATCGAGGCATTGGGCTGGCTATGGCTCTAAAGCGAGGTGATTCGATGATTTGTTCGCTCTACCCTTCCATGTTCGCCGAACGTGAACATGAACTTTTAAAATCCCCATCGTACTCCGTTAGCACATTCCGCTACCGATCGGGCGTTGAGGCCGTCAAGGTGCGCGCGGGCCGCGGTGAATTCATTTGGCTGCCCTATCTTGGGCAACAGCTATGGGATTGGAGCGTCGATGGGAAAAGCCGGAAATTCATTGGATTCGTTGATGAACCGTCGTATGGCAAGAATTTCCTTCAGAACTATGGTGGCTTCCTGATCCATTGCGGGATGACCGCGATGGGCAACCCCGGCGCGGGCGATACACATCCGCATCATGGAGAGTTGCCTGTCGCAAGGTTCGATGAGGCATGGATCGAAATGGGGCAGGAAGACGGGCGCGAAACGATATCCTTGAGCGGAAGCATCCATTGGCATGTGCCCTTCGTCGCGAAGTATCGCTGTTCGCCAAGATTGAGCGTTTCGCCCGATGGTCTGACCTTGCGCGCCGAAGTGCGCCTGGAAAACTTGATGGCCAGCACCCTGGAGTATATGTATCTCGCCCACATCAACTTCCCGTTCTCTGGCGCGAAACTTTTGTCGACCATACCGTTTAATCCGAAGCACGTCGCCATCTTGAAAGAAATATTCCCCGGCATGGCGGCTGTTCCCGAATCGCTCAAGCGGATCGATCAGGCGGTTGCTTACGATCCCGAATTGGTGGCTATCGTGGACGCGAAGGATGCGGCGATAAAATCCGCCGGATCGATTCTTGAACGCGGCGACGGCACGGCCTTCTGGGTCAGCCAGGAGACGCGCGAACTTGATCACTACGTGATTTGGATAACGCATAACGTTGATCGCGGCGCTTGCGGATTCCAGTTGCCTTCGACCGCCGGCCCCAGGGGATTGGCGGCGGAAAAGGCTTTGGGCAATGTAAAGCAGTTGGCGCCCGGGGGCGAGGCGACGCTGAGGTATTCGTGTGGATTCCGCGACAATGTGGAAGACGCGCCGGTTCGCGGGGCGAGGTAGCCTGCTTTGAAAAAGGAGAACATCGATGACGCACGATAGGGGAAAGAAGCAGTGGGTGTATCCCGACCTGGAGCTGCCGCCGCCAGGGGATTCGCCGCTCAAGGGGCATGAATCGCTCATCGTCTTGAACATGAACGATACCGAAGCGACTATCTCGCTTTGTCTTTACTTTACGGATAAAGAGCCGATCGAACTTGCCCCGGTAAGGGTCGCGGCCCGCCGCGTTCGATGCTTCAGGCTGGACAATGTCGATGACGTGGGCATAACGATTCCCCGCGAGACGCAGTACGCGCTGCGGGTCAACGCGGATATTCCCGTGGTCGCCCAATACGGAAGGCTTGATACGCGTCAGCAGAATATGGCCTTTTACACCGTCATGGGATACGGCGCCTGATCTTCGAATCGCGGAAAACGCGCATGACATCGCGCCGGGTATGCTATAATCCCCAGCCATGGATATAGAAAGCGAAGGAATCGCCGGCACCTCGGAACGCGCGCTCAATGTCAGCACCGTAAGGGCGCTCTGGTCGAAAACCTACAATACCCAGGGAAAGCCCGACTGGTCACATATCTACCCCTATTATCATCCCGATATCGTGTTTCAGGACTCCATCCAGAAAATCGAAGGCAAAGATGAGTTCGTGGCGCTCTGCGAAAGGCTGACGGAACGCTGCCAGGAGCTCAGGATGGATATCCACGCGATAGCGCAGGATGGCGACACCATTTTCCTTGAGTGGACCATGACGATGATGTTCAAGAAATTTCCGAGCACGCCGGTTTTCGGCTCCACAGTGCTAACGCTCGGAGAGGATGGGAGAATCATACGGCAGCGAGATTACTACGATCTCTGGGGCGACATCTTCAACGGCATACCCTGGTTCCGCGCGCCCTACAGGAAGTTCATGCGCAAGCGTTTCGGATGAAAGCGGAGAAACCATGAAAAGAGAATTGCCTGACCAATTGCGGTTTCTGGCCTCGAGGAAGGCCGTGCAGAAAACCTGTTCCGAATCCATGGCGGGCAAGGTTTGCGTTATAACGGGATCGACCTCGGGCGTGGGGCTCCAGGCGGCAAGGCGCTTCGCCAAAGGCGGCGCCGATATCATCATGGTTTGCCGCGACAAGGCGAAGGCCGATGCGATCCGAGCTGAGATCGTCGCTTCCTGGGGGGTGAACGTCGGCATCGTCGTGGCCGACTTCAGCGATCTCTCCCAGGTGCGCAAGGCCGCCGCGGAAATCCTCGAACGATGCCCGCGCATCGATGTCCTCATCAATTCGGCTGGTCTCCACTCCACAACGCGCAAGATCACGCGTGAAGGCTTCGAGCTTGTGTTCTGCGTCAATCATCTCGCCTCATTCCTTCTTACCAGCCTCCTTCTTGAGCGAATGAAGGCGAGCGCTCCCTCGCGGATCATCCAGGTGAATTCCGAAGGTCACCGCTTCGGCGGCCTCGATCTGGACGATCTTGATTGGGCGAAGCGCCATTATACGGGCTTAAAGGGCTATGGAGCCTCAAAAATCGCCCAACTTCTCACCGTGTGGGAATTCTCGGACCGCTTGAAAGGCAGGGGAGTGACGATAAACGCGATGCATCCAGGCGATGTGCGCACCAATATTGGGAACAACAACGGCCTTCTTTACAGGGCTTTTAAAAATACCGTCATCCGCCTGATGCTCAAGGATCCCGCCATATCGGGCGAGGCCCTGTATTGGCTGGCCGCGTCTCCCGAGGCGGGAAGGACGAGCGGCAGGTTCTTCCATCTGACGATAGAGGAAAAGCCCACCAACCAGGCCTTGGATCGCCGTCTTGGGGCGAAGGTATGGGAAAGGAGCCTGGCCTTGACCGGCCTCAGCCAGACGACTTGGCCAAATCCTTGACGATTTTGTCGGCGGCCAGCTTGCCCGTCAGTATCGATATGGGCAAGCCTGAAGGGCTGAAGGTCCACTGCCCTGCCTGGAAGACATCGGGGATGGGGCTTAGCACGGAGCGGGCGATCAGGGGGAGTCTATTGACGGCCGGCATGGCGCTGTTCGTAAAGGCCCAGCCCGTGATGGCGCCATCCGTGTTCCCAGTGACGGCTTCAATAGTTAAGGGCGTCGAAGTGAAGCTGTCGATCACCGTTGCCTTGAGGCCAGGGAAAATGGTGACATCCAAAATATCCGTTATGCGGTTCGAGCAGAAATCCCTCAATTCCTCATACCACCCCAGGTCTTTGAAGTGCCTGACCAGATCATAATCCATGAGGGAGCTGATGATGAGGCCCGTTTTGCCCTCAGGCGCCAGATCCCGGTCCCTGAGCACGGGACAGGATATTTCGTAGGTAGTCAGGTCGAGGTACCGGCCTATCCAATCGAAGAGTCTGTCCTTATCCTTGATTAGCGTGGTCTGAGATCCGGCTTCGGCCCCCGTTTCAAGCTCATTCAGGGGAACGGCCGAGAGCCCGATGGTTCTCGGCGTATAGAAGAAATGCGCGCTGGCGATCCGCGAGAAATATTCAGGGGGCAGGTTGACGGAGAGATAAAGGGTGAAGATTGAATCTCCCCCACGCTTGTCCGCCACCATCGCGGCTTTCTCCTCAATGCCCCGGATGAAATCGCGAGATGCGCCGCCCGCGCGGATCGCGTCCATGTCGAGGATGCGATAGAGGGTTCTGCTGTCAGCGGCCCACAGCAGTTTTTTGTATGAATGCTCAACGCCCCGGGAGTCGGTGACTTTCCTGGCTTCGGGATCCACGCTGAGCACTTCGGTGTCCCGCAGAATTTCCCCTCCATGGGCGAGGATGAATTCCTCAAGCTTCGCCGGCAGGGTGCCGGTGCCCCCTTTGGGATATTTGTAGTCCAGGTAGAGACTGAAATAGCTCAGGGCAAAATAGGCGGGAGTTTTCTTGAAAAAATGCTGGCCGAACATGTCGATAAGGGCTTGGCTATCAGTGAGTCCTGCGAGGTATTCGTCCACGGGCATGGTGAGCTTGCCGACCTTGGGCATGGTCATGATGTACTTGAGCATCCAGGGCAGGATCGTCTTGAATACGTACCGGGGATTGTTCTTCAGGTCGAGGAAGAGGGGGTTGTCGATGCCGTACAAGACATCCATATACTCCATTACCGAGGCGACTTCGCCGATAATTGCCTTCACCTCGGCCTGGTTGTCGGGGAAGAAGCGGCAGATGAGGTCGCTATAATCCTTGAGGCTATCGACAGATCCGAGTTTGACCACGTCGCCGCCGAAGCCGACCGAAACGGCGCTCGGAAGGAATTCCACATCGATGCCCAATTGCCTCAGCATCGGGAGCACGATGCCCGAATTCTCTATCGCCCTGATTCCCCCGTCGAAGGTGAAGCCATTTCGGCTGAAGGAATTGACGAGGCCCCCCACGTTTTTTTGCTTTTCGAGAAGCGTTGCCTTTCGTCCCGCTTTGCACAGATATGCCGCGGCGGTGAGTCCTGCCATTCCACCGCCAACGATCAGCGCTTCGCCCGCCATGATGTCCTCCTGATCGTTCACTGATTTTCCCTCAAAGGCAATGTTACAATGGTGACAGGACGATATCCAGTAGCGATTCCATGTTGGTTCATGACCGCATGGCATGCTTCCACGCGGCGAGTATGGCGTCGACATCGGCGTCCAATGCCTTGTCGGAACCTTTCAGGTCGGGATGGGCATCGTACCAGGCCAGGGAGCGCGCGATGCCATCGGCAAAGCGCACTTTTGGGCTGAATTCAGGCACGAAGCGCCTGATCTTCGAGTTGTCGAAGAGAACGCTCACCGCCTTGTCACCCAAAAGTCCGGCGCCCTTTTCCGGATTCACCCGCGCGATGAAGTCCGAGGGGATGCGCGCCAGAGCGGGGGCGACGCCGAGGGCTTGCCCGATGATGCGATGGATCGCTTCCCAGGTGAGGTGCTCGTCCGAGGTTATATGGAACGCCTCCCCCAGCGCCGCCGGGTTCCCCAGCAAGCCCACGAGGCCTACCGCGAAATCCGAGGCGTGGGTGAGGGTCCAGAGCGATTGGCCGTCGCCAGGCACGATGACTTCCTTCCCTTCGAGTATCCTGGCGGCCAGGCCGTAGCTGGCGGATTTAAAATAGCCCGGTATCCAGCCGTCGTCGTAGGTGTGGGAGGGGCGGATTATCGTATAGGGGAAGGAGCGCGCGGGCGTCTTCTCGGTGAGCGCGTTTTCGCAGGCGATCTTCAACCTCGCGTATTCCCAGAAGGGATTTTCGAGAGGGGTGGCCTCCGTGATCACCGGCGTGAGCGAGGGCTTTTTGTAGGCTGAGGCCGAACTTATCAGCACGTACTGATCAGTGATTCCGCCGAAAAGCTCCTTGTCCGCCTCGACATGCTCGGGCCTGAAGGCCAGGAACTGGACGACGCTGTCGAACCTCAGGCCAGCCAAGGCGGAGCGGGTTGCCGCGACGTCCCTTATGTCGGCTTTCAGCACGCTCACGCCGGGCTTTTCCTTCTCGGGCCTGGTTCCCCTGTTGAGGTGGAACACCTCGAAGCCCTTTTCCAAGGCCTCGTCCGTGCAGGCGCCCGAAATATTGCCGGTTCCTCCGATAAAAAGCACTCTCATGGGAACTCCTCCGTCGCTCGCGGCTATGCCGCGTTTTATGTAATGCTCTCTAGCTTTTGGTTTCAGGCCGTTTTTTCTCCGAAAAGTTTAGCGCGACAAAGAGGGCCGCGGCGGCAAGGCAAACGCCGAAGTCCACGAGGAAGCCTGTCGTCATGCTCGAGGCTTGGATGACAGCGCCGATGATGAAAGGCCCCGCCGACTGGCCGATGTCCATGATCGAGCTGAGCGCTCCCATCGAGGCGCCCAGGTGTTCCTGAGCCGTGACATCGGATACGTAGGTGCTGGTCGCGACGGTGGAGAAAGAGAGGCCGATGCCGAAGACGATGCCGATCGCCGTGGCCGCGGCGATGCCCGACACGACGGGGATGAGGGCGAAGGAACCGCCCAGGACAATAATCCCAATGAGGATCTGGACACGGCGGTCGATCCTGTCGGAAAGCCTGCCGAAGAAGGGTTTCGTGAGAGCGATGGCCAATATTTGCAGGGAGAAGATAAGGCCGATCTGGTAAGGCGGGAGCCCCTTTCCCTGGAGGTAGAGCGGGAGGTAGGTCTCGAAGGCTCCATAGGTAAAGTAGGTCGCCATTTCGACGAGGGCGGTTCCTAGCAATCTGCCGTTTGTCACGAAGCCGAGGAGGCTCGAGCCGAAATCCCTCAGGGTCACTTTCTTTATGCCCGATTCGGCCGCCTTGTCGCCCGGCATCAGGAAGGAAAGGATGAAGACAGGGGTGGCCAGGAGGAAGGCCGCGACATAGACGAGACGGAAGCTCCATCCGCCCGAAAGCGCGGCGAAAAGCGAGATGATGGCGCCGCCCAGGATGGGCGCTAAGGTTCGGCCGACGAGGGTGGCCGAGGAATAGATCCCGAGCATTTGGCCTTTGTTTTCCTTGTATTCACCCAGGATGATCGCGGCCGAAACCGGCCCCAGGATGGCGGTGGCGATGCCGTGGAAAAAGCGGATGGGTATAAGCCACCAGGGATTCGCGACGAGAAGGTACAAAAGCGGGGCGGCGAAAAATACCGAGGCGGAAACGAGAAGCAAGCGCTTCTTCCCCAGCTTGTCGGCAAGGAGTCCCACGGGAAAGCTGAAGAGAATGCCCGCCAGGGGGGAAATGGCCGCGATAAGGCCGATGACGTCGGTTCCCGCGCTCATCGACTTCATGAAGAGGGGCAGGACGGGATTTTTCGATATGGTGGTCGAAAAGATGCCGAAAAACCCTATCGTCGATAGAAGCGAAATGATGGTCGATTTTGCCTTTGCTTTCATGACCGATCCCCTGGTTTTTCTCATCGCGTAGCGAGGCATAGTATACGCTCGTCGTTGGCGTTTTGTCGCCCTCGAAAGAAAAAAGCTTGACAAGCGTGGATATTGGATTTATATAGGAGTACGATGTCATACAACGTACAACGAGTTTTTAAGGGCAGGATAGCGGCATGATCTATGAAGGAATCCATTTCAGAACGGGCAAGCCTGTACGCGTAGAGGTCAAGGGTGGGCACATCGGCGCGGTGGAGAAGGCAGCGGCGGAGGGAGCAGCGGCGAGCGATCTGCCCTACCTCTGCCCCGGGTTCATCGATCTGCAGATAAACGGCTACGCCGGCATTGACTACTCCAGCCCGGGCTTGAGCGTGGCGGAAATCGAAAAAATGGCGCGGGCGATTGGCGCTTCGGGGACGGTGCGGCACCTCGCGACGATAATCACGGGCGCGCGGAAAAATATCACGGCCAGTTGCGCGGCGATCGCCAAGGCCAGGAGAGAAAGCGTTCTCGCTAGGACGGCGATCGCCGGCATCCACGTCGAGGGGCCCTTTATCGCGTCGGAGGATGGGCCGAGGGGCGCCCATGACAGGAACTATGTTCGAAAGCCGGATTACGACGAATTTAAGGAATGGCAGGAAGCCGCCGATGGCGCGATCCGCATCGTGACTCTCGCGCCCGAGACGGAAGGCGCGCTCGATTTTATAAAAAAGGTCACGGCTGATGGGATTATCGCTTCGATTGGACACACTGGCGCATCCCCGCAGACAATCCGCGACGCGGTGGCCGCAGGCGCGCGGCTTTCCACCCATCTGGGCAACGGGAGCCACGGCGTTTTGCCCCGTCTCAAGAACTATCTTTGGGAGCAATTGGGTGAGGACAGGTTGAACGCCTCGATCATCGCCGATGGATTCCACTTGCCCGACTCCGTCCTGAGGGTTTTCGCGCGGGCCAAGGGAATGGAGCGGCTCATCCTGGTGAGCGATGCGGCTCTCCTGGCCGGCAGCCCCCCGTCTCTGCGCCGTTAGGGCGACATTTCCGTGGAGATAAACCCCGACTGTCAATTGAGCCGAGCGGGAACCGAATTCCTCGCGGG
>Ga0172379_10001736_pt1 | contig 41981 bp, 30 predicted proteins | sample GrowelOW334metaG_FD_119756 | JGI IMG/M metagenome (GOLD analysis project Ga0172379, IMG submission 119756) | Groundwater microbial communities from an aquifer near a municipal landfill in Southern Ontario, Canada - Groundwater well OW334 metaG | ecosystem: Environmental > Aquatic > Deep... | reverse complement strand
TACCCTGATGTTTTAAAACTGCTTCTTCGTTGAACTGCAGGAAAGCATCTAGCTTTATTATCCAATCTTTCATATACATCACCGCGCCTTTAAGTGCCTGGCTTTCTGCAAAGTCCAGATACATCACAACGATTCTGTTTAATCCGTCCAATTCTTTTTCGTTCAAATAATTTTTTGCAATACCGATATCAGTTTTCCTGATGCTCCCTTTTGGTGCATTCTTCCATGTTGTCAAACCCATATTTTCTTTTGCGCTGTCCACTCTGGCTGCAATCAGTTCGGCTGCAGTCTGGCCTGTTATTGCCCAATGCAATTTGTTTTGAACCGTTGCAAAAAAATCTTTTGTAGCCTGTGTTTCTACGTTATAGTCGGCGCTGCATTGGGTGTAGATATCAGTTATTTTTTGATAGAACCTTCGTTCGCTGCTACGTATGTCGCGGATACGGGCAAGTTGTTCTTCAAAATAATCTTTACCGAAAATGTTGTTGGGATTTTTCAGCCGTTCATCATCCATTGTAAAACCTTTGATGATGTATTCCTTCAACCGTTCTGTTGCCCAAATGCGGAATGCCGTTGCCTGACTGCTGTTTACACGATAGCCAACAGAAATGATTGCATCAAGATTGTAGTATTTAACTTTTATTTCCTGTGTTTTTCCTTCTATTGCACCGTGTTGAGTGGTATGTTCCAAAATGGAACTAACCACTTCTTCCTCCAGTTCTCCTGTTTCAAAAATATTTTTAAGGTGCTTGGTAACGGCTGGTCTTTGCACCCCAAAAAGTTCTGCAATTTTTTGTTGTGTAAGCCAGATGGTTTCGTCCTGTAAATAAATTTCTACTTTCACTTTGCCATTTGGTGTAGTGTAAAGTAGGATTTCATTGAAACCTTCGGTTGCTGTATTTTTTTTTTTCTTCTTCATTGTAAATTATACATTATCAATTACTTTCACTTTCCCAGCTGGTGCAGATTTGCAATCTGCACCTATTAACTGTGGATCTGTGATCCGCTCAAAGAGCTTAACTAAAACTATTTCAACCAGACCTTTATCTTAGGAATAATACCGCTCTGAGTGGATTTATTCCTAACTAATTGGGAGAGTAAGACAAACTGCATGAGATTGGAAACTTATACTAACTCACTTTTGCCCCATTTCCCAATTTATCCTTCTCTCTTCTGAACGGGGGAAAAAATACCCAATAGATACCACCCAATGAGGAAAAGGCAGACATTAGATAAAACATAAAACTGAGAGCGATGGAAAGCTCATAGTCAAGATGCAGAAACTGTGCACCCCAAAGAAATACCGTCTCCCTGGCACCGAATCCACCAATGGTTATTGGTACCGCTGTTGCGATGGCAGAAAAGAAGAAAAGAAACAGATATTCAGAAATATTGTCTAACTGATGAAATGCATTCAAAATAAACAATGCGGAGAGTAATTGCATTAGCTGCAATATCATCGACCAACCGAATAAACCTGCGTGTATGGGCGCAAAGCTCTTCAGGAAGAACAGTAAGACGTAATAATAAAGCAGGTAGAGGAAAGGTATACCCAACCAACCTATCCAACCAATCTTGAACTCATCTCCGGAAATATAGTAAAGCACAATGGTAATCATACCGATGGCCACCAGTCCGGCAATCCGGTTGACCAACATTGCACCGACGTTTTTTTTGACTCCGTTTTGCCGGTATTTGTTGACGAGATAAACCTTGATCCCGTCACCACCAATTCCGCTTGGAAGGAAAAGGTTGTAAAACAGTCCCAGCCAGAACAATTTGAGATTCAGTAGCGGGGTTAGGTGGGCTCCCGTACTTCTGAAAGAGAGATTCTGCCGGAATCCGGATATTACAAACGACCCATTTAAAAACAGGAAAGCAACCAATAGAAGCCACCAATTCGCATGCGAAAAGACGTTTAAAACCTCCTTAAACGAAATCTCGTGGAGTACATATGCAATAGCTGCCGCAGTGACAACAAACTTTAGAAAATTGAGGAGATACTTTTTTACCTTTTCAGACACGCAATTCAATTTAGTTCGAACAGGCACCAAAAATACAATTTATCAGACTCGTATAAAAATCTTTTGTTTGTACAGAAAATAGCAGATGTACCACAAGGTAAACCATACCAAAGTAGAGACAACTATCTCAATGCCAAGTTTTCCGCTCCATGTGAAAAAAAGAGGAACGAATGGTTTGTATATTTTGGAAATCAATTCATTGCCACCGATGTGCGCAAACAGATAAATGAAAAGCGGATTCATTCCGACAATCGCGAAAAACTTTGTTCCGCGCCTGAATTTCAAAATATCGATCATCCAATAGCTGACGGCGAGCCCGATCATGGCAAACCCTCCGCTGGCAATAACAAAGGAAGGGGTACAAATTCTCTTGATAATCGGAACCCATGGATCAAGGGCAAAACCGATGGCCACACCGATGATACCGGCTACAAGCATGGTCTTTACTTTTTTGGCGGGTGTCCAATCATTCATCAAAATCATTCCGGCAATTACTCCCCAAATGGTATGGGCCGTGGTTGGGATTGCATTGATGGCTACCCAGTGTCCTCCGTTCATCCCTCCAAGAAGTGTTACATCAAACCAGGTACCAAAATTGTGGTCTGCCACATAGGGCTGGTTGTACCCTTCAACAGGCCAGAACTGATAGAGCAAGTAAGAAAGCAATATCATGGCAAAGGATACCAAAAGCTGCCATTTTACGGCCTTTCTCATGACCAGGAAGGCGATCAGATAGGTAACGGAGAGTTGTGCCAATACATTGGTCATTCGGAAACCAATCTTACCAGGACCAATACAATAAAGCGCCCAACCCAGGAAAAGCAGCCAGAATGATCTTTTCAAAGCGAAACGAAAAGTCGTATTCCAGCTATCCCCCCTGTTCCAGCGTCGGGTAAAAGAAAATGGCATCGAAACCCCAACAATAAACATGAAGAAGGGCTGAATAAGGTCCCAGAAGTGCAATCCGTTCCACGGATGATGACTCAATTGGGTTCCTATGAATGACACAATTGTCCCATCAAAATATGGATTGGTCAGATTGCCAAAAAGTTCAGAAAATTCGCCAATAAGCAGGAACATGGTTATTCCCCTGAAAAAATCAATGGAGAGAATTCTTTCATTCTCGGAAGAAAGTTGCGTGGAGTTTGTCATCCTTTAGTCAGTTGGTGTAGTTGTAATCATCGTTAGAGAAGACCAAATTTATGTTTTATTTTGTTAATCTCACTGATCTTTAATCGCGTTCAAACAACGATTTGTCGGCCCCGCAGATGGGACAAGTCCAATCATCAGGCAAATCCTCAAATTTGGTGCCCGGTTCTATGCCGGAAATGGGATCGCCCTTCTCAGATTCGTAGGTGTAATGACAAAGCTGACATTGCCATAGCTCATTTTCAAATACCTTTTGCAGAATTTCACCTTTGATTTGCGACTTTTCAACATAGGTAGGGGCATTTTTCGGGGAGAATCCTTTCATCACCTCGCGGTAATAATTGTAGGTCAATGGTTTGATATCCAGATTTATTAAATCAGAGGCAATGGCTTCTCCAATGAAAAGAAGGTGGGTTCCTACATCGAAGGTATCCGTTATTTTACAGTCGAACCATGCCACACAAGAGTCTGTAACAATCGGTGATCCTGTTTCGCCAATAAAATAGTTTACTCCCCTGAATTTATCGATCTCCTTGCCGCTTCTGTATCCAAAATCCCCGATCAAACCGGTTGACGCCTGCTCTCCCAATACCGAGAAGGCAAAAGCGCCACTTTTTTTCATGATTTCGGAGGTGAAATTATCTTTGTTGCAACTGATTCCAAACTTTGGAGGATTAGCGGTTACCTGAAAAACGGTATTGGCAATATAGCCGGCTTTGGTATCCTGAAACTTCGAAGATACCATATAGAGTCCATAAGAAACCTTAAAAAATGTCTCAAAATTTATCATAATTTGCTTGTTTTCTCATTAACACAACAGTCGCTGGATTTAAATATGCAATTTTGTCTAAATTCAATAATCGTTGGGATATTTGCTTATAATCTTATTTTATTTTGTATTCCAAGTATGACTGTTATTTTGATGGGGATAAGGTGGGCTTTGAGATTAAAACTATCCAGGTATGAGCCATTAAATCAGAAACAACGCCAACATTGAGCGTATAATTGTATCCGGTTTTTTTATCTCCGATATTAATTTTTGACGATCCACTTTCTCTCGGATAAATTAGGATATTTCCAGTCAGCTTACCATAATTTGGAAATACCCCAGATAATTTAGCGACTTTTTCATTACTTGAGGTTACTTCTAAAGTTTTTCCAAATTTTCTTGGAGTACCAGGATCAATATTAATTTCGAATTTCAATTCAGGAGGTATATCACCACTGCCACTAATAGTTTTTGGTAAAACATCATAGTCATATTGTCCGCGAATTTCTCCAAAAAAGCGGGGATATGTAATCGTGCAACTTGTAAAAAGACAAAAAATAAAGGAAATTAGGGCGCACTTTTTTGCGCTCAATAAACGATCTTTTTTCATATTCTTCTCCTGCAATCCAATCATAAATATATAAAATATTCCACTTTTTTTGCGTTCCGTCAAAAATTCTTAATTTTCCTTTCAATCCACAAATCATTATTATTGATCTCGATTGCCTCTCATTGTTTTATCGTATTTTGACTTTTAATTGTTTCATCCTGAATTCAAAAATTTCAATTATTAGTATCTAAAAGGATTATTCATGCAATTTAGGAATCTGTACGTGTTATAAAACATATTTCAATATAACGTTTAATTTTTAACTTTGTTCGTTATCGTACACGGAATAATTAAGACTAACATTTATTCATTTAATAACTTAATAAAATATGTCTGACAGAAGGGAATTCATTAAAAAATCAACGCTTGGAGCAACAGCCATTGCTGCAAGTGGTTTGACATTCAGCGCCAAAAGTTATGGTAATATCATCGGTGCAAATGAAAAAGTAAGGGTCGGTGTCATCGGTTTTTCTGACCGGTTTAGAAGTGCTTTGTTTCCCAGCTTCATGGATAGCGCAAAAAAACTGAATTTTGAGATGGTGGCACTGTCTGATCTTTGGAGCAAGCGCCGCGAAGATGGAAAAGCTTTCTTCCAGAAGAATGCAGGATGGGATGTCGCTTTGTGCAGGAACAACGATGAGCTCTATGAAAGAAAAGATATTGATGCAGTAATCATCAGTACAGCTGATTTTCAGCATGCACTCCACCTGGCTGAAGCGGCTGGACATAAAAAGGATGCTTACTGCGAAAAGCCATTTGCTGAGACCATGGCAGATGCCAATGCAGCCCTGAAAGCTTGTCATGCAAACAATACAATCGTCCAGATCGGTTCACAAAGAAGAAGTACTGAAAACTACATTGCTGCCAATGAATACCTCAATTCAGGAAAATTTGGGGATATTGTCATGGTTGAGATGAGTTGGAATGTTAACCAACCCGGTCGTTGGAGAAGGCCCCAGGAAGTACAGGCGATCAAAGAAGCCGATACCGATTGGAAACGCTTTCAGATGAACCGGCCTGAAGTTGCCTGGGATCCGAGAAAATACCTCGAATTCAGATTGTTCTGGCCATATTCATCCGGTATTGCAGGTCAGTGGATGTGTCATCAAATTGATACAGTGCACTGGTTTACAGGATTGTCCCACCCACGTAGTGTTGCCGCCAACGGAGGCATTTACCAATGGAAAGATGGAAGGACCAATGCTGATACACTCACCGCTGTATTTGATTACGGAGAAGATAAAAAGGGATTTCAGGTTGTCTATACTTCCCGTTTTAGTAATAGCGCAGGCGGGACCAAAGAATTATATTATTCCAATGGCGGAATGCTAAACCTGGATACCAACAAAGTAACCCCTGAAGGCGGTTTACGCGAAGGAGAAGCTAAAGCAATGGGTTTGAAAGCCAATTTGCTTGAAAATTTCGAACTGCCGCAGGTAGCGATGACTACTTCAGCTGATACCAGAAAGGATCCTTCTACTTCGGCTCACATGCAGAACTGGATGGAATGTGTCAGGTCCCGAGCCAAAACACATGCACCGGTAGAGGCCGGTTACAGCCACTCAATTGCCACCATCATGGCGAATGCTGCTTTCAGGACAGGATTACGCGCGACCTTTGACGAAAAATTACAGGAAGTAGTTTGCGGCGGGAAAGTCTTCAAATACGGATCTTCCAGATAGTTATAAAAAAAGCCCTTGAGATCTTCGAGGGCTTTTTTTATCTGCAGGCAAATGTCAGTTCGATCATTCTAAATACCTTGGCATTGTTCTTCTGGTCTTTCAAACCGGTTTGAAAGAAAATCAGATAGGTTTTCTCCGAGCAATTGAAACAGTAAATTGTCCCGGAAACCTTGGTTCCTTTTACCACAGATTCATAGTCCGCTTTCCGGGCTTCCATGCTGCCAAAATTGCAGCTTTCAATTGCAGTGAATTCAATACCGGATTCCTGATAGATGGCCTCCTGCTTCATGTTTTTCTCTTGTACCAAAAGCGATTTTACCGGATTTTCGACATTGTTGATGGTAACAAGGGTGAATAGTCCTGTAGTATTCCTTTTGGTGCTTTCGGCAGAATAATAATACCCCTTGTTGGGTAGGGCATCATCCGAAATTGTTTTCCAATCTATTGGTATAGAAAATGATATGCCATTCTTCAAATAATTGAACTGTTTCTCCTTTGCATACAGTCCAGGAACGGTAAGGAGCAGGATAAATGCAAAAAGTGCAATTTTACCCTTCGTTAAAATAGAAGCAAAAGGTAAAATTGCACCAGATCCTGAAAGTTTTTCAGTCATTTCCGACTGTTTTAAAATGCTCCTTGTTTTTCTCGATAATCAGACGATACCACCAATCGGGGTAGGAGGGATGTAATGGTTGCACCGGTAGGTTTCCATATTCATTTCGTTCAAATTTTCCATCTTTTTCCTTCATCACATTGCCATCCTTGTATTTGATGATCAAATAGTGACTCAGTTCTTTCCATTCTTTCACTGTCGTCTCAACCTGATTGACGGAGTAAGCTGTCAAACTCTTGATCGTACCTGCTTTGTCTCCTTTGTTCCAGGAAGCCAGGGCTTTTTGGTCAACTGCACCAATTTCGTTGATAAACCCTTTTTCCTTGCGGGATTGGACTTTTTGAACATCTTTGATCATATCGTCATAACGGAGATAGCAAAAATTTGAAACAGTGTTGAAAATCCAGAAAGCCGAAGTTTCCGACCAGGTCAGGAAGTCTCCATTGCCAACTTTCAGTGAGTTTGGCACTTCGTTGATGCCACAGTAAATAGGCATGTAACAGGTGGAATAGGTATCGTCCACGCCAAACCAAAGTATACCTCCAATTGGATCAGGCAGGTTCGGCCGACTTTGTGCAACAAATGAAAATCCGGTTTGCTGTGTTGAGATAGCCCTTTCATGACAATAAGAAACTGAATCAACTTTAAATCCCATTGGACGCCAGCGGTAGGGAAGTATATTAGGTCCGGCTCCGGGATCTTTTGTCATATCCAGTACAGTTCCTTCGAAATGGTCTCGCATCATCCCTATAACATTCTCAAGGGAGAGAGGTGCATCCGGTTTGATCCAGAGAGGAATGCGGTTGGTTGCATACCCGTTTTTGTCGTAGGTAATCTGTCCCATCACATATTTCCCATACTGCCCCATGGATTTGTTTACCTTATTGAAACCTGCCCAAACGCGGGCATCACAGGCACGTGCACCTCCAAATTCAACGGGTGCGTATGTATCTGAAAAGCTAAATTCACTGTCAGTACCTTTGAACCATCCCTTTTCCCTGGCAAAGGTGATAACATCAGGAGCAAAAAGGCACTCGCCGGGTTTGTCCTTCGGGAATTGGGTAATCCTTGCCTGATTGGCGTGACCCGAAATATATCCATCAGGAATCTTTAATGCAACCCAAACCGCACCTTTCTGGCCATTTCCTTTTCCGATCATTTCAAGAATCCAAACTTCTTCTTTATCGGCAATAGAGAAAGATTCCCCACTGGAGGCATACCCGTAATCTTTTACCATGTCGGTCATGACTTTAATGGCCTCCCTGGAACTCTTTGCGCGCTGCAAAGTCATGTATATCAGACTACCATAATCAACTATAGCTCCTGCCTGTGAAGCAAGCTCTTTTCTGCCGCCGTAAGTTGTTTCGCCAATGGCCAACTGGTGCTCGTTCATGTTTCCAACAACCTGATAGGTATGGGCAACCTGGGGTATTTTCCCCAAAAACTTACCGGTATCCCACTCATTCACATCGACCAAGGTTCCGGCTTTGTAATTGGCAGCAGGCCAGTAATAAAGCTCACCATATAGCGTATGTGAGTCGGCTGCATAGGTGATCATCGGTGTTCCATTGATGGTTGCCCCTTTGGTAATCAAAAAATTGGTGCAGCCATTTACATGGTTAATTAGTATTGTGCTGAATATTAGCGTAATAATTAATACGGATTTTTTCATAGGAGCAAATTGATTATTAAATTAATGCAATTGAAACCTTCATCACAGCTAAAGACAATTTATTGATAACATAATCTTTCCACAGATGATGATGTACACTTCAAACATTTCAATGTTGACAAAAATAGAGAATATGTTTATTCGATTTGGAAGCGTATTGAGGTAAAAGGCTTTTTTTTAATGAGTTTTATCATATTCCTTCAAAATTTAAAAGAAAAATCCCGCTTTGTAAACTGCTGCGTTATTTCGTTCATCAGTTACGGTAAGTTGTAGTTTGTGCAATTTGCCTGTAACAATTCTTTTCTTGTCAATCGAATAAAATAATGTAGAAGTTTTTGCATCATATTCAAAAAGGACCCAATTCCCATCAATTTTACCCTCGTAAGAGAAAATTCCGGATAAGTTATCCGTAATTTTAAATTCAATTTTTTGCTTATTGAGCAAAGTCTTGTTATCCTTGATACTAAGTGCCTCAATCTTTGGGGAAATGGTGTCTAAAACAACTGTGAAATTACCAAAAAACCTGGGAGTGGCTGTCAACCAACCATTTTCATATGCACCGCCAATAGTTGACAGGCCGCCTTTGGGTTCAACCAGAACCACCAGTGCCTTATTTTGAAGGTTGGTTGGTATCCCATTCGTTTTTATCGACAATAAATAGGGTTTGTGTAAAGGTATATATGGGTAATGAATACCTTGAATTTTGGAGAAATACCTTCCCGTTTTTGGTTCGGAATGATACTTAAACGGAAGGTTATCATAGAGTGCACCTTCAGGGATATTGACTTTAACCTCTACATTCTCAAATTGATTGGACTGATCGTAAGGAAAAAACTTTGTTGCAGTCTGATTTGTTTCAGAAACCTGAAATTTTTTAGATAATAATTTGAATGAAAGGGTATTTGAGTTACCAAATGCATCAGCTAAAATAATTTTTACCGTATGATATTTGCCATCTGTCATCGAAAGGAACCCCCTGTTTGAATTTGACTGATAGATTTCCATTTTGTTGCCCGGCAGAAGATACAACCGGTGAATCCACCTTTTGCCTTTGATGAGTTCTTCGTAATCAATATGGCTATTGACATAACGCCCCTGTTCAAAGACGAGGTGGTCAAATTTGAAAGAGAAGGCAGGTTCCTTATCCAGGAACAATTCTGCCGAGTAGATGCCCCATTTAAGTCCAGTTCCGTTAAAATCATCTTCGGCTTGAAGTCCAACCCCAATTTCTCCGTAGACTTCGATTGGTTGTTTTACATTAATGCTGCTTGTTTGACCTTTTGATATCGTTTCGATTCTTTGTTTGTAGGCGCATTTGTTGACCGAACTTTTGGCAGTAAGGGGATAAAGGTAGAGTGCCTTCATCCTGGGTGCACTCTTATCGTGAATGTTGGAGAGATAAAATAGCGGGTTTTGTGGCTTTTCCGATTGGGTATCCCTGATTTCAAAATGAAGATGTGGTCCACCTGAACTGCCACTATTGCCTGAAAAGGCAATAATTTCCCCCTTTTTACAGGAAAATAATCCGGAAGAAATTTTGAGGTCAACAGCAAATTGCTGCAAACGGTATTGTTCATCAACGACATACGATTCAATTGCAGGATTAAATCGGGAAAGATGCCCGTATACAGTAGTATGGCCATCGGGATGCAACAAATAGAGGGCATGGCCATATCCGGTAGGCGAAACTGAAATCCGCACAATTGAGCCTTCCCTGGTGGCAAAAACGGGTAATCCAATTTGACCGGAGGTGCGAAAATCCAAACCGGTGTGAAAGTGGTTTTTTCTCAATTCCCCAAAACCACCTGAAAATGAAATAGGAATATTCAAAGGTGTCTGATAACCTGACCCATTTTTTGCCTGTCCGTTTGCTCCATTTAACACTAAAAATAAGAGCGAAATTGCTATTGGAATTCGATACATGTTTTAAACTGGGATCTATGTGGCTAAAGTAGTAAACTTTGCCTCAAGCGGTGATATTGGTGGGGTTAATATTTTGGTATATTGAATTTAATGTTAACTTTGTGACAGTAATCCTTGAACATGGCAGAGCGCGAAACTCTTTTATTACGAGAATTTAAAGAAAAACTCGACATGATGATTGGCCTGCATCAAAAGATGAAAGCAGCGCATCAATTACTCAAAGAAGAGAATAGACGGCTGGATGAACAGATAAATTTGTTGACCATTTCCAATCAGGATTTGACCAGGAAATTTGAGGATTTAAAGTTTGCTAAATCTTTGGCTGGGGTGAATGAAGATTCACATGAGGCCAAAATTAAGATAAATAGGTTGGTGCGGGAAATTGATAAATGTATTTCACTTTTAAATAAGTAATCCGCCTGTTATGGATGATAAACTTTCGATCAACATCAATATAGCTGATAGATTGTATCCGCTTCGGATCGAGAGAAAAGAGGAGGAAAGCATCCGGAAAGCAGCGAAGATTATCAACGATAAAGTTGTTCAATACAAACAGAGATATCCTTCAAAAGACATTCAGGATTGTCTGGCGATGGCAACATTACAGTTTGTAATCCAAAAATTTGACAGCGAGAAGCAGGTCGGGTATTCGCCGGTCATCGACGAATTGGAACGTATGAACGACTTTTTGGCAGAATTTTTAGAGAAGGAAAAGACAATATAATTTAGTCAAGTATTTTTACCGCATCTTGTTCACTTTCATTGGCTTATCGCCAGTTAAAGAGGATTAGGGGTGCGGCTTTTTTAATTTAATAAACTATCAATATGGGTACAATAATTATAGTAGGCCTGGTGGCAGTGCTTGCAGGTGGGGCCGGTTCCTATTTTCTGTGGGATATCGTGCTTCAGCAAAAAAGTCGAAATTTGCTGAAAGAGGCTGAAGTTCAATCTGAGATTGTCAAAGAGAAGAAGGCCATTCAGGCCAAGGAAAAATTCATACAGCTTAAGGCAGATCATGATTTATACATCAATGAACGCAACCAAAGGATTATTAGCGCTGAAAATAAGTTAAAACAACGGGAAGCTATTCATCTGCAACGGAAGGAAGAGCTTCAGCGCAAGATCAAGGAGTCAGAAACTGCCAAACAAGAATCTGATGCATTACGCGAAAACCTTACCGTTCAATTGGAATTGATTGAACAAAAAAGCGAAGAACTGGAACGTCTTCACAAAAAACAGATCGACCAATTGGAGGCAATATCCGGAATTTCGGCCGATGAAGCAAAGACCCAATTGATCGATTCTTTAAAAAATGAGGCCAAAACGGAGGCCATGTCCTATATCCAGGAGATCATGGATGAGGCCAAAATGAATGCAAACAAAGAGGCCAAGAAGATCATCGTTAAATCTATTCAGCGTGTTGCCTCTGAAACGGCCATTGAAAATGCTGTAACGGTGTTTCACATCGAAAGCGACGAGATCAAGGGTCGGATCATTGGCCGTGAAGGTCGTAATATCCGGGCCCTGGAAGCAGCTACCGGAGTTGAAATCATTGTTGACGATACACCTGAGGCCATTGTTCTCTCAGGTTTTGATCCGGTGAGGCGAGAAATTGCCCGTCTAGCCCTTCATCAGCTTGTTACGGATGGCAGGATTCATCCTGCCCGGATCGAAGAGGTTGTTAACAAAGTGAAGAAGCAGGTCGAAGAGGAGATCATTGAAACGGGTAAACGTACCACCATCGACCTTGGTATTCATGGTATGCATCCCGAACTGATCCGTTTGATTGGTAAAATGAAATACCGTTCCTCATACGGCCAGAACTTGTTGCAGCACTCCAGGGAAACCGCCAACCTTTGTGCCATTATGGCTGCAGAACTTGGTTTAAATCCCAAAAAGGCCAAAAGAGCAGGGCTTTTGCACGACATTGGAAAAGTCCCGGATGATGAACCTGAATTGCCACATGCAATTTTGGGTATGAAACTTGCAGAAAAATACAAGGAAAAACCCGATATCTGCAATGCAATCGGTTCTCATCACGAAGAGGTCGAAATGGAAACCCTGCTGGCTCCGCTGGTACAAGCCTGTGATGCCATCTCTGGTGCACGTCCGGGGGCCAGGAGAGAGGCAGTTGAATCATATATCAAAAGGTTGAACGACCTCGAAAATATGGCTTTATCCTATCCAGGCGTAACTAAAACCTACGCAATTCAGGCGGGTCGCGAATTGAGGGTGATTGTGGGAAGCGATAAAATGACGGATGCCGAAGCCGAAAGCTTGTCGTATGATATAGCCAAAAAGATTCAGGATGAAATGACCTATCCTGGTCAGGTTAAGATTACGGTCATCCGGGAAACTAGGGCAGTGAATTATGCAAAATAGGTGAACTGCTTTGTATAGCGTGCAACTTTATTTGAAAGGCCATTCCAAAGAGTGGCCTTTCTGTTTAATAGCCTTCCAGCAAGGCCAATAAGTCTTCAGTCAACAATAGTTTCTCCTGTTCACCTTCGTTGGTATAAATCAGATACATGAGGTTCAAGAGCTTTTTAATAAGGCTCAGATCTGTTTCAATCCTGGTGACAACCTTGCCATACTTTTGAGACTTATCATACAGAAATTGAACCTCTTTAGGGCTGATAACAGAACCTCTGTGTGCAACATTGATGTAAAAGAGGTACTTATCTGTTGAATTACCGAAGGCCAGTGAAGCGGCCAGATTGTCCTCATAAACCAGTAACAGTTTGTTGGCCAGCATGATCGGTAATAAATCAAGGTGGAGATTACGGGCTATGATCAGGTAAAGAATGGTAAGGGAATAAACATTGCCAATTTTGGAAAAGAGAAGTTTGTCCAGGATAATACTTTCAACACTGGGATTGTCGCTGTTCAAAATATCAAATCCGTTGATTTTAAAAAGAATATGGTTTATAACAGCAACTTTTTCAAGCGATGTCATTGATTCGGTAACCTCCAGCCATACTTCACGATAAATTTTTTGTATGCTGTTCTCGATTTTTTCTTTCGTAATGTTTGGATGATGAACGGAGGAGACCAATAACCACCCATCGAGCAGGGATCTATTGTCAGCACTGATCCAATCCTTCATCCGGTCAAGGAGAACCTCCTTTTTAAGATATGAAATAATCTCCTCCAACTTTTTTACATGTTCAATGGAATTGGCTGTTAAAAGGGATTCTTCCAGTTTTGGAAGAACGACAGATCCAAGTGAAATCAATTTTTCCTTTACTGAACCAAAAACCTGCTCATCCTGATCGTCCAGAAGAGAGATCAACGCATCTAATGTAGAAACTGAAAATGTCATCTTATATGCGGTCAAGTACTTTTTGAACCAATTTTACCATCACCGGTTTGTAATCTTCATTCGCTCGTTTCGAAACCCTGTTGGCTATTACAATACATACTGTCAATGCCTTGTGACCCAATAACTTGCTTAGGCCGTATATGGCAGAGCATTCCATTTCATAATTGGTGATTCGTTGATCCCCGAACCTGAAGGCTTCGATTTTATCATTGATGAGCGGATCCGCTATTTTAAGCCTCAATTCGCGGCCTTGTGGTCCGTAAAATCCTGGCGCAGATATGGTTACACCAGAAATAAAGTCGCTGTCCACAATTTTATTAAAAAGATCCAGATCGGTTTCAACAACGTACGGTGAAGGAAGGAGCTTATTCCATTGAACAAACGATTTAAAGGATTCTTCAAAAGCGATATCCGAAACTTCCTCACGCCGCTCGTAGAAATTCAATAATCCATCAAACCCAATCGCTTTCCTGGAAGCAAGAAAGGCATTCACTGGAATATCCCCCTGCAATCCGCCAGAGGTTCCAATTCTAATAATACTCAAAGACTTACGTTCATTCTTGATCTGCCTGGTATGCAAATCAATGTTTGCCAATGCATCCAATTCATTGATTACAATGTCAATATTATCAGTTCCAATGCCTGTTGAAAGGACGGTGATCCTTTTAGAGCCATACGTTCCTGTCGCTGAAACAAATTCGCGATTCTCAGTTTCAGATTCAATCTGTTCAAAAAATCCGGCTATCATCTTGACCCTGCCCGGATCCCCAACCAATATGACGTGTTCGGCCAGTTGCTCCGGTTTTAAGTGGAGATGAAAAATCGTTCCATCGGGATTGATGATCAGCTCAGAAGGTTCAATTACGCTCATGGCAATTATTTTGATGCAGTTCAAAGGTAAAAAAAAGTAGGATGATCCTTAATATTTTTAATTTTGCTGCGAATAAATATAAAGATATGATTCAAAGAATTCAAACACTTTACCTACTAATTGCCGCACTTTTGGTAGCCGCTCTTATTTTTGTTCCATTTGCTGAATTGACAGGAAAGGATGGTGCCCTTTACCTGTTCAATATTTCTGGAATCATTGTAACTAGTAGCAGCAATAGTACAACGCTGGTAAATACCTGGCCTGTTTTGGTATTGGTTTGTTTTAGTCTGCTTATCTTAATAACATCCATCTTCCTGTTCAAAAACAGAATAGCGCAAATCAGGATTTCCTATGTAAGCATCTCCTTACTGTTTGGGTTAAAAGCCCTAATGTACTACTACACATGGAGTAGTACAAATGTCCCGACAGGTGGTTTACATGCGAAGATCTATTCAACGTTGCCACTGATAGCGGCAATTTTGGTATTTCTTGCTGTCAGGAATATCAGGAAAGATGAAAATCTGGTCAAATCTATAGACCGTATCCGCTAAAACAGTTGCGCAAGTTTTTCTGCAATGGCCAATAGAAATTGTTCATCATCCGTTGTGAACGGTGCATAGGCATGTGAATCGATGTCAATTTCTGCAATAAACCGACCATCCTTAAGAATAGGGACAACAATTTCACTCTGTACATCCATGCTGCACGCCAGATAATTATCTTGCTCTGCAACATCCTGTACGACCTTTGTTTGCTTACTTGCGGCCACCTGCCCGCATATTCCTTTTCCAACCGGGATGTGGGTATGATCGGTAGCAGCGCCCGCGTATGGACCAAGAACCAATTGATTGTTTTGCGCATCGAGCAAATAGAAGCCAACCCAGTCGTAATGCGAAATCTCAGATTTCAACAGTCGCGAGGTACTTAACATCAAGCTATTAAGATCCAAGCGCTGGTCTAAAAGCACACAAAATTCATTGTATACGCTGGAAAATATTTGCTCCATACTATATTGTTCTATGTAATTTTTATTTCGTTTTCATAGGTGATTTTCTCGCAGTAATAGCACTTCATTTCAATTGGTTTTTCGTTGATAATTTGAAATTTAGTACACACAGACTCTGCATTGGTAATGCATTTAGGATTGAAGCATCGAACAATTCCATTTACCTGTTCAGGAATTTGAACGACTCTTTTTTCAACCACCTCATAATTCCGGATGGTGTTAAGTTTGGCATTTGGAGCTACCAGGGCAATTTTGTTAACCTCCTCATCTTCGAAGTACCGATTGGCAATCTTGATGATTGCTTTTGTTCCCATCGCTTTGCTGTCGAGGTTATTACCAAATGTGACCATGTTGTTAAATTCATCCAGCTTTAGAATTTGGATTACTTTGAACAGTGCTTTCGGTGGAATATGGTCGATCACTGTTCCGTCCTTTATGGCACTTACATTAAGTTGCTTTTCCATATGGCATGAATTATCTAAGATTTAATAGGTGAGAGATGATCGCCATTCGAACGAAGACACCGTTCCGGGCTTGTGTAAAGTAATACGCCTTTGGATTATTATCAACATTGGTATGGATCTCATTGATCCTTGGCAGAGGGTGCAATATTTTCACAGTAGGCTTTGTATTGGCCAACATCTCATTTTTTAAGATGTAGACATTTTTAACCTTTTCATACTCAACCGGATCGATAAAGCGTTCTTTCTGCACACGCGTCATGTAGATGATATCTGCCTGATTGATAATATCATTGAACTCGAGGTGTTCAAAATAGCGTATTCCATTGTTGGACAGATAGATCTTGTATTCGTCGGGCATCGCCAATTCGGGAGGGGCAACAAAATTAAAGATTGGATTTTTAAATTGGGACATGGCCATCAGCAGGCTATGAACGGTCCTTCCGTATTTCAGGTCACCAACCATGAACAGATTGATGTCATCCAAACGTCCCTGGGTTTTCATAATTGAATACATGTCCAGCAATGTCTGGCTAGGGTGCTGGTTGGCACCGTCCCCTGCATTGATAACAGGAACATCTGAGACCTCAGCAGCATAACGGGCACTTCCCTCCAAAGGATGCCGCATGATAATCATATCCGCGTAGTTGCTCACCATTTTGATGGTGTCGTGAAGCGTTTCACCCTTAGAAACACTGGATGAATTGGAATCAGAGAATCCAATGATCTTTCCGCCCAATCGGTTGATTGCTGTCTCAAAACTAAGTCTGGTACGTGTAGAGGGCTCAAAAAATAGCGTGGCAATCACTCTTCCCTTCAATAAAGATTGACTTGGGTTCTCTTCAAACTGCCTGGAAAGTTCCATAATCTTCAGATACTCCTCCTTGGAAAAATCTGTGATTGAGATTAAATTCTTTTTACTCATGTTTGGTCAATTATTGATAGTTTGTTTTTTGTCAAATTATTTTCAAACCTTGAAAACCTTCAATCTTTATCAATTTTGAATCAACCTCTTCCATTTTGGAGGATCGTACCTTGATCTGAATTGAGCATTGAAGATCAAATTGTGTTGCGACTATTTCCAGTTGTTCCTCTTTGATCAATTGCATCAGGTCATTCATGGCGGCATAATCAAACAGTATTTCCAGGATATATTCCACAGTCTTGGTAACAATCTTTGCATTGGATAGGGCATCGCCGGCTGCATGTTTGTAGGCTTGAAGGAGTCCGCTGACACCCAGCAATGTTCCGCCAAAATACCTGACCACTACTACCAGTATGTTTGTCAACTGATGTGATTGAATCTGACCAAATATTGGCTTGCCTGCGGTTCCTGAAGGCTCGCCGTCATCATTGACCCGGTATCTTTCCTGACCAATCCCTAAGCTCCATGCATAACAGCAGTGACGGGCCGAAAAATGTTCCTTTCTGATACCAGCGAGAATTTCCTTGATCGTCTCTTCATTTTGAACAGGAAATGCAAAGGAGATAAACTTGCTTCCCCTTTCCTTGTACAAGCCTTCGGATGGACGATCAATGGATTGATAGGTATCAGAAGCCATCTATGCTGCGATTAAAATGCTGATATTAAATATTTTAAAATAAAAAAAGCAAACTTTTCAGTCTGCTTATGCGAAAATTACATTTTCAATTTGGTTTCTATTTCATCGATACTCAGCCTAAAATTTTTATCAATCTCTTTCAGGTTGGTGACAGTCCTGCAAGCATGAAGAACAGTAGCATGATCTTTACCCCCAATTTGCGAACCAATGGAAGCAAGCGAAGATTGGGTCAAATTTTTGGAGAAGTACATGGCTATTTGCCTGGCCTGGACGATCTCCCTTTTACGGGTTTTGACGGAAAGGGAATCTACAGGTATACAGAAATAGTCAGATACAACTTTCGAAATATAATCGATGGTTAACTCTCTCTTTGTATTGTTAACCAGTTTGTTAATCATCTTGATGGCCAAATCAAGGGTAATTTCCTTTTTATTTAGGGTCGCCTGCGCGAGCAAAGAGATCAACGCACCTTCCAGCTCCCTTACATTGCTGTTTATATGGGAGGCAATGTATTCCAACACCTCTTCAGAGATGACAATACCATCCTTATAGATTTTTTTCCGAAGAATATTCATTCTGGTTTCAAAATCCGGTACCTGAAGGTCTGCTGTAAGACCCCATTTGAAACGTGACAACAAACGTTGTTCCATTCCTTTCAGTTCGATGGGGGATTTATCTGAAGTTAGGATCAACTGCTTGCCTGATTGATGCAAATGGTTGAAAATATGGAAGAAAGTCTCCTGTGTTTTCTCTTTCCCGGCAAATTCCTGAACATCATCAATGATCAGGACGTCTATCATCTGGTAAAAATGCAAAAAGTCATTTCTGGAATTGTTTCGGGTAGCTTCGGAAAATTGTATAAAGAATTTGTTGGCATTGACATACAGAACAATCTTATCCGGAAACCTTTCTTTTACCTCTATTCCGATTGCTTGGGCCAAATGTGTTTTCCCCAGTCCTGAATTTCCATACAACATTAATGGATTGAAGGCCGTTCCACCCGGCTTTTGAGCTACGGCGTAACCGGCGCTCCTGGCCAGACGATTGCATTCACCTTCGATAAAATTGTCGAAAGTATTGTCTGATTTCAGTTGGGAATCAATTTGAATTTTCTGAATGCCGGGAATGACAAATGGATTACGAATGCCACTCTCGTCAGAAGGTACAATGGCTGATACAGCTTTATTTTTTAAATTATTATTTTGGTTGGTAGGCAGTTTTATCGTGTATGGTTTGTTGTTAACACTGTTGTTATTGTCAACAACTACATTGTATTCGAGCTTTGCTCCTGTACCCAGCTCTTTTCGAAGGGTTTTTCTCAGGATATCGATGTATTGTTCTTCAAGGTACTCGTAAAAAAAAGGACTTGGAACCTGAATCGTCAAAATATTGTTCTCCAGTTTTAGGGGAACAATCGGTTCGAACCAGGTTCTGTAACTTATGTTGGGAACATTGTCTTTAATAATTTTTAAACAACTGTCCCAAATTGACACGTGATCTCTCTCCATCTAGGTTGCGGTAAAATAATGTAAAACTTAAAATAAGTTAATCAAGTTGAAGGCAAATAAGACAAATCACGATCAATACATTTGTGCTTTAACGTTCGTCATCTAATTTTATATTAGTCAGTCAAATAAGTAAATATTAAAAGTTAAATATCTGATAATCAGATCTATAGAAATTAATAGAGGCCAAAATGCTGATAGTATGATACTTCAATATTTATTATGCCCTTAAAATTTTTGATGTTTTATATTTTGACGGATGACAAAATACTTAAAAAATCAATCTTTTTTCGTTGGGTTAAATTAGTTAAAAAAGAATAACTCAAGATTACTTTGAACAAATTTTTAGCGCTTTTTTTAGCGAAATTTCATCTTTGTTCTGATAAGCCTTTAAAGTAGCCTGAGGAAAAGATAGTTGCACCTTATTTAGAATAATTCTAATTTTATCATAGGATTTATCTTCTCCAGCGAAATAAAGGAATTTGGATCCGTCCATTGATTCCTTAGCATCTTTAATGCCTTGAAATACAGATGATTCAAGAGGTATTTTAACAGTGGAACTGAATAAAAAAACTTTAAAGTCGATATTTTCAATTGTCTTGTACTTGGGGCCGGGAGCCAAATAAATCTCCTTTCCAAAGTCGAAAGCTGAAATTTTCAGGTATCGGTGAGGATTAGTTTTAAGGTCAAGCAACAATCTGTTTAGATTTTCGCCCGACGCGGTCAATTGATTGTACAAAGTTGAATCTTTAACCAAAAGTCCAAGCGTTCCGTTAGAATTGTTGATGTTTGACAGGACCATTTCCAGACCGACAGTAGATTTATTCAAATGTGTTATGATGGAATTAAGTTCAGAGGGATTGATGGAATCACTGATCGCTGAGAAGTTGTTTAAAATCTTCCCCAGGGCTTTTGAATCGTTGTTCAAATTTTCGGTTAGCTCTTTCAGGTTGATAAGGCTTGCAGAGAGATTTGTCTTTTGGGTACCTACAACAATGCTTAAATCACTTGATATCTGTTCAAGATTCTCCATGGTAAGGCTAATCTGCTTTATACTCATTTCGATATTTCTTCTCGACTCACTGTTGAGTAATAAAGAAACCCCTGAAACGATTGAATCCAATGATACAATTAATCGCTCAGCTTTGGCCTTGATTGGTGCAATTTGTTCAGTTACCTGACTCATCAAATCGGATTCAATTTTTGTTTTGATAGTATCATTGTGTTGGTAAAATTGGGATGATTTTCCCAGGCTCAACTTTACAACCTTTGAACCCAACAGATCACTGTTTGCAATTTCAGCGGTAGTGCCAACAGGCAAAGGAAATTTATTAAATACAGCTATTTTAACGATCAGATCTCCTGAAAGGTCATCGGCAAAATAGATTTCCCTGACGTAGCCGATTTTTAATCCATTGAGTTGCACAACAGTAGAAGCTTCAAGGCCACCAACATTCTTGTATCTTGCAATGTATACCTTTTCAGTCCTGAAGATATCACGCCCTTTTAGAAAATTTATTCCCCAAACCAATACCATAAAGCTGATAGCCAAAACAATACCAATCTTTGATGTTTTTGAAATTTTCACGGGTAAATAGTTTATAGAATTTAAAATATCAAATTCCTTTACAAAAGGAAGTGGTGACTAATAAATACCGTACAAAGGTAAAGAGGATTTAGATCAAATAAAAGCAGTGAATTCATCACCGTTTATTTTTTCCCTTCTTTGATCCACACCCTCCTGGTGTTGTTGTTCTGTATTTCGACTATAAAAGCATCGGGGAATTTCTTTGATATCTCTTCGTAATTTGACTTTGTCGTTTGAAAAGAATCAGATTCAAAACAGAAATATTTGTATTTACCGTCTATAATCATCTCTTTGATTGGTGAAATTCCTTTAAACGATTTTGAATTGGAAATGACTTTTCTGGAATAGACCCCAATCTGTATGGCATAGGTTACACCATGCTTAGCAATATTTATGCCTGCCTCTGTTTTATCATCAGTTTTTTTGTTTTTGTCTTTTTGTTGTTCCTTGCCTTGCGATGGTTCAGCTTTTATGTTTTTTTCAACAGGGGATGGCTCAAATTCGTCCTGTTTTTTCCCTGGTGATGGTTTTTGTATTTGTATCCGGTTACTTTCTTGTGTTGTTCCTTTAGATTGGTTATCTTGAACTATTTCCTTTGTATCCAATTTGTTGAGATAATTTAACAAAGAACTGTATATTGAATGGGCTAATTCGCTTCTGCCGTTATCGGTCTGAAGAAAACTGTTCTCTTTCCTGTTGCTCAAATAGCCAGTTTCAATAAGGACACTTGGCATGGCAGTTTCCCTGAGCACTAAAAAGCCTGCTTGCCTTACATCGCGATCATGTCTCTGCGCTACCTCTTTAAAATTCGATTGCAGGATGGTAGCAAAGCGTAAACTTTGTTCCAAATATGCATCCTGGACTAGCTCAAACATGATGTATGATTCCGAAAGGTTAGGGTTAAAACCCTCATAACGTGTAGAGTAGTCTTCTTCTAGTAAGATTACACTGTTCTCTTTTTTGGCGACATTCAGGTTGTCTTCTGTTCTGTGCAATCCCAGTACATAGGTTTCTGTGCCATATATATCCGGACTTCCACAATAGTTTGCATGAATGGAAATAAACAAATCTGCGTTGGCTTTGTTGGCAATTTGGGCCCTGTCCATTAAGGGTACAAAATAATCGCCATCCCTGATGTATACGACTTTGATGTTTTGGTTCTGCTTGATCAGATTCCCCAATTTGAGCGCTATGTCCAGTACTATATTCTTTTCTTTGGCTCGCCCGACGACGGTTCCCGGATCTTTACCGCCATGACCGGCATCAATGACAACGGTTTTAATTGAGTTATTTTTCTGTAGGCCTTTTGCTCCAAAAAATGCAAAAGAGAAGATGATGAAAAGGCAAATACATTCTATGCCCAAGGTTTTAATTTTGCTGCCCATCACTCTTTATAAATTAAGCCTCGTTTGCGGATGTTAAACGTATACAAAAATAGAAGATTAAATTATTTATCCGTGCACCCTTTTTGTCCGGTAGGATTTTTTACTTTTGCCTCAAAGGCAGGCGGATTGAAATTAGAATTTTAAAACGATCTAATTCTATAGATTTGAGCACTATACGATTTATTAAATATACTTTTTTACTGATTCTTATTTGGCAATCACTTGTTTTTGCTCAGGGACCAGTTTCGGGAAAGAGGAATACAAAAAGGCAATCAATCACTTCTTTACCAACCCAAAAGGGAGATAAAAAAAGTGTAAAAGACTCATTAACAGTTTTAAAGAAGGATTCAGTTAAGTTGGATTCTCTTCATATTGAAAAGAATAGCGATGATTTTGACGCCCAGGTGGATTATACGGCAGACGGTAAAATCCTATTTTTCAATAGCGCAAACAAGATATTTATGTATAAGAATGCGAAGGTTAAATACAAGGATATTGAACTAACCGCAGATTATATTGAGCTAAACAAGGATAGTAACCTGGTACATGCAACAGGAAAGCCTGATTCGACAGGGACAATAGTTGGCAAACCCGTATTTAAGCAAGGTGAACAGGAATTTGAAGCCGATGAAATCAAATACAATTTTCTTACCAAGAAGGGAATTGTTTATGGTGTTGTAACGGAGCAGGAGGGAGGGTTCATTCATAGTGGTAAGACCAAGCTGATGAATGACTCGACCTACAACCTCAAAGACGGAAAGTACACAACTTGTGATGCCGAGCATCCCCATTTTTATCTTCAAATGACAAAGGCCAAAGTGCTTTCAAACAAAAAAATTGTAACCGGGCCTGCCTACCTCGTTTTGGAAGACATCCCAATATACTTTTTATTCATTCCGTTTGGGTTTTTCCCAAACTCTCCAACTTATTCATCCGGATTTTTAATGCCTACCTATGGTGATGAAATAAACCGGGGTTTCTTTTTGAGGGATATGGGCTATTATTGGGCCGCTAATGATTATTTCGATGTTGCATTGAGGGGGGATATTTTCTCGAAAGGGTCGAGGGGCATTAAAATGCATACCAATTATAAACTCCGGTATAAGTTCAGTGGTGGACTTGATATCAATTTTTACAAGAATGTCTTTGGAGACAAAGGGTTGCCTGATTATAAAATCCAGAATGATTTTGCCATTACCTGGAACCATTCTATGGATTCAAAAGCCAGTCCCAATCAATCTTTTAGCGCAAGTGTCAATTTTTCAACGAGCCAATATGATCAAAATAACTCTTACACGACCCAGAACTATCTGACAAATACGAAACAATCGAGTATATCCTATACCAAGCGATGGGAGAATAGCCCATTTTCAATGTCCGCTAACCTGCGACATTCGCAAAACAGTCGTGATACCACCATAAACCTGACTTTACCACAAATGACATTCAACGTCAATCGTCTCTATCCTTTTAAGTCTAAAAATTCTTCCGGTCCGGAGAAATGGTATCAAAAGATTGGACTGAGCTACAGTTTTGATATGCAGAATTCAATCAATACCAAAGAGTATAAGCTAATGCATACAAACTTAGCCAGGGATTGGCAGAGCGGGGTAAAACACAGCATTCCAATCAGTACATCTTTTAAAGCCTTGAAATTTATAACAATCAGTCCTTCGGTTAATTACAATGAAAGATGGTATATGAGCCAGATCAGGAAGGCTTATGATCCGGCAAAAAAGTTGGTTTACGTATCTGACACTATTTATGGTTTTACCCGTGATTTTGATTATTCGGTCAGTGTTGGGGCCTCCACAAAAATTTATGGAAATTTCCTGCCATTAAATCCAAAGTCAAACATTAAGGGGATACGGCACACAATAACCCCTACCATTAGCTTTAGTATGCAACCGGATTTTAGTAATCCCAGCTACGGAATGTATGGAAACATCGAATACTTTGATGATAAAGGAAACCCTGTTTCATTGAGGTACCCACACCACGAAGGTGGTATTTATGGTACTGCCGGAGCAGGCCGATCCGGATCGATTGGCTTGAATATTGGGAATATTCTGGAAATGAAGATGTTGAATACAAATGATACTACTTCTAAAGATAAATATAAGAAAATAAAGCTGATTGACCAGTTATCTTTGGCTACTTCTTACAATTTAGCGGCCGACTCCCTAAATCTCTCCAATATTAATTTGACAGCGCGGACAAAGGTTGCGGGTATCGACATTAACATGGGTGCCATCATGGATCCATATGCTTTCGAAAATGGACATTTGGTGAATGTATTTGAATTTGCACGAACCAGGAAATTGGCGCGGTTAACCAGTGCCAATTTATCGTTTGGTTATTCATTCAAATCCAAATCCGAGGATGAAAATAAGCAATTGAAACCCGGTATTGGGAAAGATGGAAAACCACTGGAGAAAACGGAAGATCAAAAAATGATAGAGAATACCAGAAAAAACTATCCGGAAATACCCGAATATGTCGATTTCAATATTCCCTGGAACCTTACCTTCAATTACAGTTTACGTTACAGCAAACCCAATCCTATTATGGCCCCGACCATTAATCAGACGGTGGAATTTAGCGGGGATCTCAAACTGACAAAGGGATGGGATGTCGGCTTTTCATCCGGGCTCGATATTCAGAAAATGGAGGTTTCCTTCACGCAGTTCAATATTTTCAGGGACATGCACTGCTTTCAGATGTCACTTAACCTTGTACCTTTTGGCTACCGCCAGAGTTACAGTTTTACTATCAGGGCCACCGCAGCCATGCTTCAGGACTTGAAATTGAGTAAGCGGGAGAGTTTCTACGACAGACAACAGTATTAACCAGGCACTTAGTCAATTGGATATTAAAATTGATAAGGATGTAAGTTTATGGACTCAAGTTCGAATCTTTTACAGAAACAGTTCACACCACTCTTCGAAACGTTTGCTATTGTATTTCCCAAATTTTGCGATCGATTTTCGGACTTCGGACAATGACTTTTCAGTTAGGTCAGGGGAACTTTTGGAATAAAATTTATCGGCAAAAGCAATAATCTGTTCCTCTACCGATTCAGGAATTAAATCCCGTAAGGGGAGGGGCAATTTTTTTTCGGCAATCTCCTCCCTGGAAATACCAACACCAGTATGCCTTTCACAAACCAATCCATGGTCGGGAAATCCCAAGGTGGTGAGAAGCTCACAGCCCAGGTAACCGTGGGCCAGATAAGGATAGTCGCCAAAGCAATAGAGATCAGGTGCATTGGTTAAAAATATTCCAATATCATGCGTCAAGGCCGCCTCTTCAATAAATTTGAGATCGGGATTCAGTTCGCTGTGTTTTGATGCAATCTTCAAGGCTTTTTCAGTCACCGCCTGACTGTGGCTGACGAGGATATGGTAAGCCTTTGACTTAGGTTTGTAATACTTTGAGATCAGCGCCATTGAATCCATTTCCTTCAAGGTAATATTGAGAATATTATTAACAACAAAGTTAATTTCAAGGATAAAATAAATCAAAAATTTCCACATAACATGTTTTTAAGCCTTTCAAATTGCTTAAATTGACTGTTAATCGCTATTTTTAAGCAATATTTAAAGGGTAATGAATGCCTATTGGAAACCAGGAGGCGGCAAAGGTAGATGCCAATAGCCAGATATTTTAAAAATGAAAGTTTAATATACTAATCATCAGTTATATAATATAATATTTTTCGGGTGAACAAAGAAATATTTAAAAAATACCCACGAAAATTCAGGCGTGGATTTGAACTTCTGGAAAGAGGAAAAGCAGAAAAAGGGATCAAATGCATTGAGAAAAGTATTGATTCAGGTTTTAAATCAGGAATAGTTTTTCTTGACCTTTATAAGCATGCTGCAAACGCTTCTGAGGCCATTGATCTGTTTCAAACAGTATACGAGCAGGATTTTGTAAAAGCCACTCTTGATCTTGGTATTCAATACTATGATGGAATAGGCCGTACACAATCCTTTAAAGACTCTGTCACATTTTTTCTGGAGTCTGCACGTGCAGGAGGTGTTGAAGCCTGCAATTATATTGGAAGTATGCGTGAAAAGGGAGATGGACTTCCATTGGATTTGACCAAAGCATTTGAATGGTACGAAAGAGGGGCTGAGCGTGGAGATAAGGTTGCCAAATACAATCATGGGCGTCTTCTCTATTCCGGTGAAGGGGGGTACAAGGATACTGATGAAGCAGTTGACTATTGGTATGCTTCGGCAAAGGATGGATATTTACCTGCCGTTTGTAAGGTAGGGGAGATTTTCGAGTTAGGGTTAACGGTACCCGTAAAACTTGAAAAAGCGTACGAGTGGTACCTGAAAGCAGCCATGGAGGGGTATGAGCCAGCATATCAGAAGGTTGGACTTTTTCTATATGAAGGCAAAGGCGTTGAGACCAACATCCAACAGAGTATGGAATGGTTTGGTAAGATTGAAGGGGAGGTATCTTCGGATGTTGCCCTTAAAATGGGTAAGCTTTATCTTTTGGGATTAGGGATTGAAAAGAATCCCGACAAGGCAAAAAAATATCTTGAACAAGCTGTCCATGCTGATTACTCTGAAGCAATTTTCCTGATGGGAAAACTTCACGAAGAGACCAACAATAATGATTTCATGGAATTGTATCAGAAGGCAGCTGACCGCGGATTTGCCGAAGCACAAGAGGCATTGGCCAATTACTACCTGAAACAAGCTGATTACCATGGTGTTGAGATGTTAAAAAAGGCTGCCTTGAACGGCAGCGCCGATGCAATGGTATTGATGGCCAAGCGTTTTGCGGAAGGTGAAGGTGCAGAGAAAAATGTAAAAACAGCAGTGGATTATTATCGGAAGGCAGCTGAAAAGGGTAACCTGGAAGCGCAATATCAATATGCCAGTATTTGTCTTGCAGGTGAGTGGATTGAACGGGACAAATATTCGGCAGGTGACTATTTTAAAAAATCTGCTGAAGCAGGCCATCCGAGAGCTTGCTACATTTTGGGACTTTTGCATGAAAAAGGTGAAACCTATTGGTCGGACAAAGACAAGGCCTATGAATGGTATTTGAAAGCTGCAGAGAAGGGTGTACCGGGCGCAATGTTTAAAACCGCAGTCTACCTCGAGAATGGTATGAAAGTTGAAAAAAATCTCAATGAAGCATTGAGGTGGTACAGACAGGCATCCTCTGCCGGTTATGCAAAAGCTGCCTTCAATCTGGCAGTCATGTTTGAAAACGGATTGGGTTGTGATGCAGATCCCGGAAAGTCTATTGAACAATATGAAATTGCTGCCAGTGGCGGGATTTCCGAGGCCATGAACAACCTTGGAAATTTATACCATCAGGGCAAAGGAATAAAAGCTGATCCACAAGAGGCCTTCAAATGGTACACACGTGCAGATGATGCAGGTTACATGTTGGGCGCCTACAATTTAGGGGTCATGTGGTACTTCGGTGAGACAGGTGAAAAGAATCTTCAAAAGGCTTATTTCCATTTCAAGAAAGCTGCAGATAAAAATTATCCGCAAGCCCAGTACAATTTGGCGGGAATGATGCTCTACGGCGAAGGAGTAGAAGAAAATAAAAAAGCTGCCATGGAACTATTCCGCAAATCTGCCGAAAATGGTTTTGCTTCCTCCTGGATTAGTTTGGCGGAATTTTACGCCGAGGGTGAAGTGGTGGAGAAAGATGTAGAGAAAGCGATTGAATATTTAAACCTGGCATCCGATCATGGGTTAGGGGAGGCGGATTATCTACTTTCCAAAATTCATGAAACGGAAGAGGGTTACCTTGATCTGGTTAAACAAAGTCAATGTCTTACCAGATCTTTGAGCAGAGGATACCAGCCGGAGGAAGGTTAAAGGGAAAGGATAAAGGATAAAGTCAAAAGGATAAAGTGGAATTCGTACTGAATTCCGAATTAGCTCAACTATCGTTTAAATTATTAGTAAGAACGCCACGATTTTGATCGCGGCGTTCTTATTTTATCCTTTAATTTTAATAGGGGCAAATGTTCAATCCGAACAAATCCCACTTTATCCTTTTGACTTTATCCTTTATCCTTTTCTTCAATCCATCTCCGGGCATTCACAAAGGCTTCAATCCAAGGTGTGACCTGATCAGCTTTTCGATCAGCCGGGTAATATCCCCATTGCCATGGATAAATTGCCCGTTCGAGATGCGGCATCATGGCGAGGTGCCTTCCATCTGCCGAACAAATTGCCGCTGTATTGTAATCTGATCCGTTAGGATTACCGGGATAGTTGGCGAAGGAGTATTTCATCGGGATTTTGTACTGTTCTTCGCTTTCAGGAATAGAGAACTTGCCTTCACCGTGTGCCACCCAAATACCCAATTTCTTACCAGCAAGGGTTTTTAGCATAATAGACTCGTTATCAGTAATATCAACATTCAAGAATGATGATTCAAATTTATGGGATTCGTTGTGAAGCATTTTCATCTTCTCTTTTTTCTCCGGATAAATAAGATCCAGGGCAACCATGAGCTGGCAACCGTTGCAGACACCCAAACTCAGTGTGTCATTTCTCTTATAAAAATTCTCGAGCGCTGCTTTCGCCCTTTCATTGTATTTGAAAGCACCTGCCCAACCAATCGCCGAACCCAGAACATCCGAATTGGAGAATCCTCCGACAAAAACAATGAGACTAATATCTTCAAGCGTTTCGCGACCGGTTATCAGGTCGGTCATGTGAACATCTTTTACATCAAACCCAGCCAGATATAGGCTCCAGGCCATCTCCCTGTCGCCATTTACACCTTTCTCCCTGATAATTGCAGCCCTGATGCCAGACCGTTCCCTTCTTTTTGGATCTATTCCAAGAGAGTCGAAACTTCCTTTGAAACCACCTAAATTAAATGAAAGGGCGTTTTGCTTGTAATTATTGAGACGGTCGAGTGCCAATTTCTCCCCGCATTGCTTTTTATCAAGCAGGTAGGAGGGCCTAAACCACTTTTCCCTCAGCTCATCAATTTCGAAAAGATAATGATCTGTGAAATTTGAAATTTTGATGACTCTTTCGGTCAGGGGTTTCCCAATTGGAAAACACTTCACATTGGCCTGCTGAAACAACTTTTCAAATTTAACCGGATCGCTGGCCTGAACAATGACTCCAGGATTCTCGCTAAAAAGCGCTTTTACACTGTCTGATTCTTCTAGTAACGAGATATCAGCCTCGATTCCTCCGAAATTTTGAGCAAAGCAATTTTCCAGAAGCGTAACTATCAAGCCTCCAGAAGATATGTCATGTCCTGAAGCTACAAGACCTGAACTGATTGCCTCCTGCAAGGTCTGAAATGCCTTTGCGAAGTAGTCAGGATCAGATACTGTAGGGGACTCTTCTCCGACAGTAGCCAGGATTTGTCCTAGCGAACTGCCTCCCAGAACCTTTTTAGATTTAGAGAAATCGATGTAGTAAATTGTTTTCGCGGGATCATTGATCAGAACAGGTTCAATGATATTTCTAAGGTTGGAGATTTCGCCTGAAGCCGAGATGATCACCGTACCCGGAGCATAAACAACCTCATCCTTGTATTTCTGTGTCATGGATAAGGAATCTTTTCCGGTAGGAATATTGATTCCCAAAGCACAGGCAAAATCGGATGCTGCTTCTACCGCTTGGTATAACCGCGCATTTTCACCCGGGTTTTTGGCAGGCCACATCCAATTGGCAGAAAGTGAAACTCCTTTGAGTCCATGGGTGAGGGGAGCCCAAACAATGTTGGTAAGTGCCTCTGCAATGGAAAGGACAGAACCATGTGCAGGATTAATCAACCCTGCTGAAGGAGCATGCCCCAGCGAAGTGGCAATCCCTTTGATCCCCTGATAATCAATTGCGACTGCCCCGAGGTTGTTCAATGGAAGCTGCAGTTCACCGGCGCATTGCTGTTTGGCGATTCTTCCGGTCACGGAACGGTCGACTTTGTTGGTGAGCCAATCTTTGCAACCGACTGATTCGAGTTGTAATATTTGCTCTAAATAACTGTTTATTAATCCTTTGGAATATGAAATTTTTGCAAAATTTTGATCCGGTGCCTTGTCTTCAAGCAAGGTGCGAGGCGGTTTACCAAAGAGGGTTGCCAACTCCATGTCGATGGGACGATCCCCGTTTTTGCGGTTGACAAATGTAAATTTATGGTCTCCGGTAGTCTCACCAATCACGTAAAACGGTGATCTTTCGCGCTCTGCAATGCGTTGAATCCAGTCTAGATTTTCTTTCCCGGTTACAAAGCCCATTCTTTCCTGCGATTCATTCCCGACAATCTCTTTGGCAGAAAGGGTGGGGTCACCTACCGGAAGTTGGTCAACAAATATCTCTCCTCCGGTTTCTTCGACCAATTCGGAGAGACAATTCAGGTGACCTCCGGCGCCATGGTCGTGAATGGAGACGATCGGGTTTTTGCCGGATTCGGCTAGTGAACGAATCGTATTGTAGGCCCGTTTTTGCATCTCAGGATTGGCTCGTTGCACGGCATTCAATTCGATATGGCTTTCGAAGGCGCCTGTATCCACTGAGGATACCGCACCGCCACCCATGCCAATCCGGTAATTGTCGCCTCCAAGCAGGACAACGCTTTCCCCTGTTTGGGGTACACCCTTCAGGCTGTCCTCTTTTCTGGCATATCCGATACCTCCTGCCTGCATGATTACCTTGTCATAACCATATTTCTTTTGGTTTTCAGCATGTTCAAATGTCAGAACGGAGCCATTGATGAGGGGTTGTCCGAACTTATTCCCAAAATCAGAAGCTCCATTAGATGCTTTAATCAAAAGTTCTTCTGGATTGTGATACAGCCACTTGCGTGGCTCAAAATGTTGTTCCCATGGACGGTTGTTATCATCATTTCTGGAATAGGAGGTCATGTAAACGGCCGTTCCGGCTATTGGAAAACTTCCTTTGCCTCCTGCCATGCGGTCGCGGATTTCGCCTCCTGTTCCGGTAGCTGCTCCGTTGAAAGGTTCTACTGTTGTGGGAAAATTATGCGTTTCTGCTTTTAATGAGAGTACAGTTTCGATATCAGTAACCTGAAAATAATCAGGTATATCTGCCGAAGCAGGGGCAAATTGTTCTGCGGCAGGACCTTCACTGAAGGAACAGTTGTCTTTGTATGCAGAAACGACAGTGTTTGGATTGGTTTTGGTCGTTTTTTTGATCATTTCGAACAGCGTCTGCTGCTTTTCTATGCCATCAATGACAAAAGTTCCATTAAAAATTTTGTGCCTGCAGTGCTCAGAATTTACCTGAGAAAATCCAAACACTTCACTATCAGTAAGTTTTCTTTCTATTTTGACTGCTACTTCTTCAAGGTATTGAATTTCGTCGGGGCTCAATGCCAATCCCTCCTGCTTGTTATATGCTGAAATATCATCAATATAAATAACCGGATCCGGCAGATGGTCGATGGTGAAAATAGATTGGGACAATCCGCGGTAGAAAGCCTGAAGCATCGGATCGAAACTGCTTTGCGCATTGCCATCTACAAATTCTTCTATGCGAATAATCCCGTTAATTCCCATATTTTGGGTAATCTCAACCGCATTGGTGCTCCATGGAGTGATCATCTCCTTGCGTGGACCTACAAATTGACCTTCCAATTGCTCGGCCCGGATCATTTTGGCATCTCCGAAAAGCCAACACAATTTATTTATATCTGTTTGATTCAATGAACCTTGGGTTCCTACAGCAATCGTTTTGCTGCGCTCTTTGAAGAAGAGGATCATGTAGCCGGATTTAATGGTTAAAACGTCAGCGAAGATAGGCAGAAGAGAATTAAAAATTACAAATTACAAATTACAAATTACAAATTTGTGACGAGTTGGATTGTGAAGGCTAATCCATCCAGAGGCATTTCAAAGCATAAATGCCTGATTCCCTAATTTTTAATTTTTAATTTTTAATTTTCTCCGGGTTTCCATTCAGTAACCCTGATAAGATTTGGAAAAGCCTGCGGTTTGAAGATGGATTGGTTGTGGAATATCCGTAGACATTCCTGAATGCCTTCTGTAACACTAGGATGTGGGTGAATGCTTTGCAGGACCTCTTTCAAACGGATATCTGAATTGATCAGATAGGCGATGGAAACGATGAATGCGGATGCCTGTGGTCCGGCGGCACGCATTCCCAAAATTCTGTCGGATCCATCGTTGCTTACCATGATTTTGACAAAGCCATTGGTATTTCTCATGGCTATTGTTCTGTTTACCAATTCATTTGAATAATAAACAGCCTTATACGGAATACCTTTGCTTTGTAGCATTTTCTCATTTGAACCCACTGCCGCTAATTCCGGTTTGAAGAACATGAGGGTTGGCATATGGGAATAGTCTAGTAAATAGGTAGTCTTACTGAAAATTGCCTCTACAATGAAACGACCCTGCTCTTCGGCCACTCCATACAGCGCTTTTTGACCGGTAACATCGCCGGCAGCGAAAATATTACAATCGCCAAAATTGGAGAGGGCGCACTCCTCGTTAATTTTAAGATAGCCTTTGCTGGCGGTTTCAATGCCGGCATTTTCGAGGCAAAGTCCAGCCGTATTGGGATCACGTCCGATGGATATTAAAATAATGTCTACCTCCACCACACTGCTGTGTCCATCTTCGTAATCCAGAACTACCTCAAGGTAATCGTCCTTCTTTCTTACGGTGCGAAGTGTGGCTGTGCGGTGGATAGTCACCCCATTCTTCTCGAGATTTCTCGAAACAAAGTCGCTAACATCATCATCTTCAAATGGAATTACCCGGTGGGTGCGGTCAAGCAAATGCACTTCGGTTTGTTTGAAGTTAGAGAAGATGGTGGCAAATTCACAACCAATGATACCGGATCCAATGATCATCATTCGTTCCGGAAAAGATTCGAGATTCAGAATTCCATCCGAGTCGAGTATCTGCTTCTGGTCGATTACCAGGTCAGGGTGGGGGCGCGGTACGGACCCTGTGGCTATGATAACATATTCGGCATTGATGACTTCTATGCCATCCTTATTCTTAATTTCCAAGGTATGACGGTCAAGAAACCTGGCAAATCCTTGTTTGTAGGTGATACTTCCCGGTTGTTTATCTCTGTTTGAGAAGGTCTCAATTTGTGAAAGAATCTGATTTTGTTTGGTTTTTGCTGCCTGCAAGACCGTTTTTTTAACCTTGTTGTAGTCGACCTGGAGACCCGAAGCGCGGTAACCACGGTCAACGGCTGCCGCAACTGCGTAATCGGCTGAAAGTTCCCACATGGTCTTTGAAGTAAGCGGGCCATTCATTATTCCATTTCCACCCAGATGCCCTGCTTCGATGATACAAACGTTTTTTCCAAAATCGAGGGCGCGCATGGTGGCTGCCAAACCGCCTGGCCCACTGCCAATTACCGCAAGATCAAAATGCTTCATACTGATTAATTGATAGTTGTGTCATTCAACGTTCAAAGTTCGGAAAAAAAAATGAGATGATCACATTTTTAAGATGGTAGATCTTTTTGCGAATATATAAGTTTAAAGGATTTCATTAGGCAGTCATTGACTGAAATGAATTGGTATTTTGAAAACCACAAAATTAGACTTATTTTGTGGCGACTAAACTGATTGACTTTATCTTTTGAAAAACGGCCAATGATTTCGGAAACCGAATTGATACTTGCATTAAAGAATGGTGATCTTGCTGCTTTTAATGAGCTTTTCGATCGGTACGCAAAACGATTGTACCATTTTTCACTTGGATATTTGAAATCTACAGCGGATGCTGAGGAAATTGTCCAGGAAGTATTTTTGAAAATCTGGGATAACAGGATAGAATTATCTACCCTGAAATCCTTTGAGTCCTATTTGTTTACTATTGCCAGAAATGGTATCCTAAATACAATCCGCAAATCAAAATCAGAGCAAGCTTATCTGAATTATGTGAAAATTAATCCTGATAGAAATATTTTACTCGACGAGGAGCTGAATTTCAACGAGCTTGAAAAAGCGTATCATGAAGCAATAGAACAATTGAGCCCACGAAGAAAAGAAATTTATTTATTAAGCAAAGAGCGCTCCCTTACGAATTCAGAGATTGCTATGAAGATGAATATTTCGGTTAAAACAGTTGAAAATCAGATGACCTCAGCCTTGGCCAAAATTCGTAAGACCCTTCGTTCCCTTGGTTTTTCAGGGATTATCTTTTTTGAATTGTTTTTATAGGTTAAAAAAAATTAAAACTTAATAGGGGTTTTGTACCCTATAGGTGTATACCTGTTTGAATAACCAAAAGTCAAAATGGGTACAAATCACGAAATAGATTATAAATACTTGCGCGACCGGATGCTTTCCGGGGAGCTGACCAGCGCTGAAAAAGATGATCTTTTAAGCTATGTCCAGGCCTCCTTTCAGGACCATCAATTGGATTTATTGATGAGGGAACACTGGTTAGGCTTGGAAAATCAGGAAATTGTTGCTGATGAAATGCAACTTCAGCTTATAAAGTACCAGATCCTTTCCAAAATAAATCAAAAAATAAATTCATCAAAAAAGGAGCGCCCACTTTTTCTCTCCAATTTGAAAAATTATCTGTTGCGTATTGCTGCTGTGTTGTTTATCCCTCTTTTACTGGGGTCAGTATTTGTCATTTACCGGATGGACAAACGGTTGGATCAAATGATAGCTTCGACTGCCAACCAGCGGGTGACCGCGAACCCGGGTTCCAGGGTTCATTTTACATTGCCCGATCAAACGGAAGTATGGCTGAACTCGGGCAGTATGCTTGAATATCCACTTGCACTAAATCAACAGGATAGCCGGATAGTTAAATTGTCGGGGCAAGGATATTTTAAGGTTGCTCATGATCCGGAGCATCCATTTTTTGTCGAAACCAATGGATTAAGCATAAAAGCATTGGGTACTTCATTTGATGTGTCAAGTTATGATAATGACAAGCAAATTAGTTCAACATTGGAAGAGGGATCGATCGCCCTTATCAGTTTGGATGGCAAGGAAGTAACCCGCATTCATCCCGGACAAAAAGCTATTCTCGATAAAACAACCCGTATGGTAGTGGTCAGGGATGTAGAGACTATCCTAACCACTTCATGGAAAGACGGGAAACTTATTTTCAGGAATACAACATTGTCAGATGTAACGGTACAACTCGAAAGATGGTTCAACTGTAAGATACACCTTGATCCGCGGTTAAAGGACGCTGGTTTGATGTACACAGCAACCATTCAGGACGAAACTTTGGGAGAAGTGCTGAAAATGATAGAAATATCCACAAGAATAAAAACTTTAATTAAAGAGAGGGAGGTGTATATAAACAGTAAAAATTAATTTTAAAAGAGATAAGGGCAGTGTTTGCGGCACCACCCTTAGTGAATCAATCATTTGTAAATAATTAACTCAAGAAAACTCAAAAGTATGAAAAAAAGATGGTTCTTAACGAATCACAGGCATTTATTTGCTTGTGGTGGAAAATTCCTAAAAATCATGAAAATTACTATTTTCATTGTGGTTTTTGCCAGTATGCAAACATTCGCATTAGACAATTATGCCCAAACCAAAAGAATGGATGTAAAGATTGAAGAGTCAGGTATTGTCGCGGCACTGGAGAAAATTGAGGCACAATCCGAGTTCTTCTTCTTTTACAACAACAAGGTTGTCAAACTCGACAAAATAGTTTCTGTTGATCTGAAGGATAAAACGATCAACGAAATATTAGATGCCTTATTCAAAGACACCGATATAGAATATACAATAAACAACCGGCAAATTATCCTCTCCGGAAAAGATACCGGAAGCACATTAAGCCAGCAACAAAAATCCGTTTCCGGAAAGGTTACAGACTCTTCCGGGGGAGCATTGCCCGGTGTTACCGTTGTTGTTAAAGGTACAACGAATGGTTCTATTACCGATGCTAACGGGAAATATTCGTTGTTTAATATTCCGGCAAATAGTACCTTACTGTTTTCGTTTGTAGGGATGAAAATGCAGGAAATTGCAGTTAGCAATAAAACGATCATTAATGTTACACTTACCGAAGAAACGATTGGTATTGAAGAGGTGGTGGCCTTAGGATATAGCACCAAAAAGAAGAGTGATCTAACAGGATCCATTTCTTCTATTTCCGGTAAAGCACTTGTTCAGTCTTCTCCGGATAATTTTACACAGGCACTGCAAGGTAAGGTATCAGGTGTCTATGTAAAATCAAATTCCGGACAGCCGGGTGGTGGAGTGTCAGTAAGAATCCGGGGCATTGGGGGTATTAATAATAGTGAACCACTTTATATCATTGACGGTATTCAAATGGTTGGCGGAGCAACTGATACCTACAGTTCTCTGGCTATGATCAATCCAAATGACATTGAATCAATGGAGGTATTGAAAGATGCTTCTTCTGCGGCTATTTACGGTGCCAGGGCAGCTAATGGTGTTGTCATTATTACTACCAAAAGAGGAATGCCGGGAAAACCTCAGGTTGCTTATGCAGGTTCATATGGATTTCAGAACCTTATTAATCCCAATCATTTTGGCGTCCTCAATGCCAGTCAGTATGCGGATGTAGTAAATAAAACTGTAATGGCAGATGGTCAGGGAGCAATTTTTGGTGGAACCAATACTACACAATATCCACCTGCCTTATTTCCATCTCCAAGTTCATTGGGTGCCGGTACTAACTGGCTTAAAGAAATTATCAATAGCAATTCTCCAACTCAGGAACATCAATTGTCTGTTTCGGGTGGAAATATAGGGCATAAATATTATTTATCCTTAAATTATTTGAATGAGGGTGGTATTATTACCAAAACCTCCTTTAAGAGATATTCTGTCAGATTGAATACGGACAATACTATAACCAGTTTTTTGAAAGTTGGAAATAGTTTATTTGTCAGTAATTCTTCAAGTAATCTGATAGTTGCAAATAGATCTGATGAAGGTGGAAATTTCTTGCGGGCTTTAATGTATGCTCCAACTATTCCAATTTATAACGCAGATGGTACATTTGCAGGACCGCCTACAGCTTTCTATCCTCCGAGCAGGAACCCTGTTGCCGATATTTTAGCTCCTAATATAAATAATTCAAGGACCAACTTTGCCGGAAGTATTTATGCTGATCTGGCCATCTATAAGGGACTTTCACTTAAATCTACTTTAACCACAAGTTTAAGTCTTGATACCAGGGACAATTTTACCCCCACATATTCAGAAGGAATTGTTTCAAAATCAACGACCTCTGTGAGTACCGGTGTAGACAGGGGAAGTGGCTGGAGATGGAGCAACGTGCTTTCTTATCATAAAGATTTAGGGAAACATAGTATTTCTGCCCTGGTTGGCACGGAATCCAGCGAAGGTAAATCAAATTCAATGAGTGGTAATGCCACTTATACAGATAATGCCATTCGGATCGTTTCTTCTTCCGGTTCTAAAACATATAACTTTAATCAGGCGCTTTCTTCCTCATCAATGATATCCTATTTTGGAAATATATCATATAATTATGACAACAAATATTACCTGGAAGAAAATATCCGTAGGGATGGTTCTTCTAAATTTGGAATGAATTCGCGCTGGGGTACATTCCCTTCATTCTCAGCTGCATGGAGAATTTCAAAAGAGAATTTCTTTCCCAAAGGAACCATCAGTGAGATGAAATTAAGGGCCAGTTATGGAAAGATTGGTAACGATAAGATTGGTGATTTTGCATACATTGCCGGATTAAAGAACATATTATATGCCTTCGGAGGAAACAACGGATCTTTTTCCAATGGAGTTGTTATTAATGGCTTGGCAAATCCTGATCTGAAATGGGAAACCTCTGCCCAGATGAATTTAGGCATTGACCTAGGTATGTTTAATAATAAATTAAATTTTACCGGAGAATATTTTGAGACCAAAGTCAGTGACATGTTGCTAGGGCTTCCGATTCCTTCAGTAACGGGAATTAATGCAAGTACCTATACAGTTGATTTAGCATCCATTATATCAAATGCGGGAGCTTTAACAAACAAGGGTATAGAGATAGAAGCATCCTATAAAGACAAAATTGGAAAGCTTTCATATCAGATAGGTGCAACCCTTACCACTTTTAATAACAAAGTAACTGATATTGGGAATAATGAACAGTTATGGGGTCAGGTCTATCAGTCTCAAAATGTTTCACGGACAGTTGTGGGTGGTAGTCTTGGTGAGTTTTATGGTTATGTTGTGGATGGAATCTTTCAGACACAGGCTGAAGTAAATGCAGCCAATGCGCTTGGTGATCCGGCGGTTCCCTATCAAAATGGGAAGACGGCACCTGGTGATTTTAAATTCAGGGACCTTGATGGTGATGGTGTAATTACTGCAAAAGATCGTACTGTTATAGGAACACCAATTCCCAAATTTACTTATGGGGTAAACGTCGATCTGTCTTACAATAGATTTGAATTGGTTATGGTTTGGACCGGTACCCAGGGGAATGACATCTATAATGCAAACCGCATGGACCTAGAGGCATCAGGAAGAACTAACTTTAACAAAACAAAAGCGGTTTTAAATGCCTGGTCGGGACCAAATACCAGCAATACTGTTCCCCGCAGAATTGCCAGCGATCCAAATATCAATAAACGGGTATCAAGTGTTTTTGTAGAGGATGGTTCTTTCCTTTCGCTCAGAAACCTTCAACTGAGTTATAATTTGCCTGAGTCTGTTTATTCAAAACTTAAAATGGCCAATGCCAAAGTTTACGTTTCAGGACAGAATATTATTACCCTGACTAAATATTCAGGCATAGATCCTGAAGTAGGTAACGTGGGTGGAAGTAACTTAAGCGCAGGTATTGATAACGATGTTTATCCGCATTCAAAAACTGTTCGTCTGGGTTTACTTATTAATTTTTAATTATAAAAACTAAAAATATGAAAAAATATATTTCATTCCTTATAATTACTTTCATGTTCATATTTGAATCATGTCATGAAAGTTTCTTAAACCAGGAATATAAGAATGGATTGGTCGACGTTAATTTCTGGAAAACTCCGGAACATGCTAAATCTGCAGTAACAGGGGTTTACGATGTATTAGGTTTTGAAGGACAGTATTTAATCAGCCGGAAGGCAATGGGTTCATCGGCTGCTGATGATCAGGTTGAATTACATGGAGACTACAGTCGCGTTGGGGCCGGATTGATCGAATTAGATTTATATCAATGGCACTCTGCCAGCAGATATATCATGGATCACTGGTATTCTTCCTATAAGGGAATTGGCAGGGCCAATGAAGTAATTAAAAACGTTCCTAAAATTACCAGTCTTAATGCTGATCTTTCGAAAAGGTATGTGGCTGAAGCAAAAGCATTGCGGGCGTTATTTTACTTCAATCTTGTAACTGCCTTTGTCAATGTACCTTTAATCGTTGAACCCATTACATTGGAGCAGACAAAAGTTTTAACAAATAGTACGCAGGCAGAAGTCTGGAAACAAATAATAGCCGATTTGACAGAAGCCTCAACTATTTTGCCTGTAACATATCCTGCAGCTGATCTCGGTAGGGTAACCAGGGGATTTGTGTATGGTTTGTTATCAACCGTCTATTTGTGGACAAAAGAATATGATAAATCTATTGCTGCAGCCAACAATGTGACCGGATATTCGCTTTGGCCCAATTATGCAGATATATTTAATGGAGTTAAAGAGAGTAGCAATGAATCAATTTTGGAGATAATGAATGCTTCCGGAAGCCCTTCAGAAGATATTTGGCACACAGAAAACAGCGAAGTTAACAGAAGTTTATTGTATGGTCCATTTTATTCCTGGTCAATGTTCATGGCTCCTTCACGCTCTTTTATTGATAAGGAATTTGAGTCCGGTGACATAAGGAAAAGAGATATGATACTTGATCTCCGGAAAGGTGATAAATTTGATGTTAATGGAGACGGAGTGATCGATTCAAAGGACGCCTCAATTATGCCTACCAATCCACCCGGGGATGCATTTTGTCTCAAATATGTCAAGAAAGGGGTCAACCTTACATCAGGAGCTGAATGGTCAGGTGGAGTTCAAACAGTCAATGTAATTATTATGCGCTATTCTGAAATTCTGCTTAACCTAGCCGAGGCGTACAACGAATCAGGACAGAGCGCCAATGCATTGCTACCATTGAACATGGTAAGAGCCCGTGCCGGATTGGCTCCCGTGACATCAACCAATAAGACAACCCTGCAGGCAGCGATTCTACATGAAAGGGCAGTTGAATTTTGTTTTGAAGGTTTTCGCTTTTTCGACCTGAAAAGGGCCGGAAGACTTACAGAAGTTCTTGGCTCATTGGGATTTAATGCCGGGAAAAATGAATTATTCCCTATCCCTCAAACTGAAATTGATTTGACAAAGCTTAAGCAAAATCCAGGTTATTAAAATTTAAGTTAACGTGGGTTATACTTCGGTATAAAACCCACGTTAACTGTTTATTCCGAAAAATACTTGAGGATCTTATCCTCATACAGCCAATCACATACTTATTCTAACACCAATAGCTGCCTGTAAAAGGTAAACCGATGGATATAAGAAAGATAATTATTGTCATTTTATTATCATTCCCTGCAATGCTTGTTTATACGCAGCCAAGAGCCTATCACGTTAGTAAAGAAGGCAATGATAATAATTCCGGTACCGAATTTTCCCCTTTCAAAACAATAAAGAAAGCATCTGGGATTTTGAAACAAGGCGATAGTTGTATTGTTCATACTGGCGTTTACAGGGAGTGTTTTTATCCGGCAAACAATGGCACGCGGCAAAACCCTATCATTTTAATGGCGGCAAAAGGAGAAGAAGTTACCCTTTCCGGAATGGAGCCTGTCAACGATTGGGAGATAAGTGAAGGAAATATCTTTAAAGCAAAGGTCCCATGGACCCTGGGAAAGGCAAATCTGGTGTTGATCATTGACAGTATGGGCATTGAGGCCCGTTTCCCAAACAAAACCAATTCAGACCCCTTTGACCCGCAATGTGGCGAAATCATTGAAGAGGGATTATCTGTGATGGACGAAAGTGAACCACATGAAAACCCTCACCGGTTTTTAACTGATATAATTCCTGGAAAATGGGCGATAGAAGATCTGAAAGAGGCAAAAGTATGGGTGCTTGCCCAACATAAGTGGAGTGCTTGGATTGCTCAGGTATTGAGGTATGATAATCAAAAAAGAGCCCTCTTTTTTAAGCCTTTTGACTCTCATGATACTTGGGTTAGCTCCAACCATAATCCGAATTTTATGAATAAATACCGGGGTAAAAATATTTTTTACTTGTTTGGTTCGAAAATCTTTCTGGACGGAGCAAATGAATGGTACTATGATAAGCCCAATAAGGAACTTTTATTAATACTGCCCGGCGGAAGAAAACCCCAAAATGGTGAAGTTGAATTCAGAAGACGGGTAACGGCAATTGACCTTCACAATAAGAAGTTTTGGATGATATCAGGATTTAAAATTACAGGAGCTACAATTAACCTGAGTCAGGCTGAGAATTGTATCATACGTAATTGTCATCTGAAATATTTTTGGCACAGTTTGCCTGCACAATCTCAATTTGCGTCAAATGGAAATTCCGGCATTTTGATGGGCGGTAAAAATAATACAGTTCAAAATTCAGAACTGAGTTATTCTGCTGGAAGTGGATTCACGCTCTCAGGAAGCAACAACAAAGTTGAAAATAACCTGATCCATCACCTTAACTACATCGGTAGCGCCTCTTATGGAGCCTTAAATACAGCAGGTATTGGTCATCATATTGTTTATAATACGATCCATTCTACAGGCAGGGATTGCATCAGGCTAAACAACGGAGGCGGACATGTTATTGCATGCAATAATATATACAATCCCGGTCT
>Ga0172379_10001735_pt1 | contig 41999 bp, 38 predicted proteins | sample GrowelOW334metaG_FD_119756 | JGI IMG/M metagenome (GOLD analysis project Ga0172379, IMG submission 119756) | Groundwater microbial communities from an aquifer near a municipal landfill in Southern Ontario, Canada - Groundwater well OW334 metaG | ecosystem: Environmental > Aquatic > Deep... | reverse complement strand
GTAAGAGCTGCTATACTGGTATGAAATGGCACAACTAACAAGAGAAGATATCTTAAAATTGGCCCAGCTTGCTCGGCTGGATGTAACTGAGGCAGAAGTCGAAGAGTTCAGTAATGAGCTAACGTCTATCTTGCAGTATGTTGAACAGCTCTCCGATGTCGACGTAACAGGGCTAGAGCCTACCAGTCAGGTTACTGGTCTAACTAACGTGACACGGCCAGACGAAATTAGAGATTACGGCTACGAGCCCCTCGATCTGCTTAAGAATGTGCCAACTACAGAGAACAACCAAATCAAAGTCAAAAGGATGATCGGCTAATGGCCTGGGACGCACTGACCACTATTGCAGATAACGTACAGTCTGGCCGAACTAAAGCGACAGATCTGGTCGAACAATCGCTCAAAGCAATTGCCGAGGCGGATTCGTTCAAGGCTATTATCGCTACTACTGAAGTCCGAGCCCGCGAACGAGCGGCAGAAATTGATGCCCGAATTGCAAACGGCGAAAGCGTTGGGCGTCTAGCGGGTGTGCCATTTATTGCAAAAGATAATTTCCTGGTATTTGGTGCAGAGACAACAGCGGCTAGTAATATCCTAAAAGGCTTTAACGCCCCATATCAATCGACAGTCATTGAGAGACTGGAGTCCGAGGGCGCAATTTGTGTTGCTAAAGCAAACCTTGATGCTTTTGGCCATGGTGCCAGTACCGAAAACAGCGATTTTTTCACGACACTGCACCCAAAGGATACGTCACGAGTTCCGGGTGGATCTTCAGGTGGGTCTGCCGCAGCAGTCGTACTCGATTTGGCTCCATTTGCTCTCGGCACCGATACTGGCGGTTCTACTCGCCAACCAGCAAGTTTTGTAGGTTGCGTCGGTTATAAGCCCACGTACGGTCTCATGTCTCGTTCGGGTATTGTCGCAATGGCAAGTAGCACTGACACCGTCGGCACATTAGCACGAAGTGTTGATGACGCTTCACTTGTGGTTGATGTTATGGCAGGCAGGGACGAGCTTGATAGTACCACTATCAACCGGGATACCAATGGTTACGTTGGGCTTAAGCCATCTCTGAAGGGTAAAAAAATTGGTGTTATTTCTGAGTGGTTTGGCGACGGCCTGGATGCTGGTGTTAAAAATCATATTGAGCAAACTGTCGCAAAGCTCAAGGCTGCGGGTGCAGAAATTTCTGAGGTAAGCCTGTCTTCTTTGCCGCTTTCCCTTGCGGTGTATTATATTGTTGTACCGGCAGAAATAAGCAGTAACTTAAGCCGTTATGACGGCCAGCGGTTTGGCTATAGTACTGCAGATGCAAACAATCTTGATGAAAGCTACACTAAGTCTCGTGAAGTGGGCTTTGGTAAAGAGGCTAAAAGGCGCATCATGATCGGCACCTATGTGCTAAGCAGTGGCTATTACGATGCCTACTACAAACAGGCACAAACTGTTCGGACAAAACTTATTAATGAATTTGCTGCAGCATTTAACCAGGTTGATATTCTTGTTGGACCAGTAGCGCCGACTACCGCATTCAAAGTTGGCGAAAACGCTAGTGATCCCCTCAAAATGTATTTGGCAGACATAATGACTGTCGCGCCAAGCTTGGCTGGCCTACCAGCCATTAGTGTGCCGGCAGGAGAAGTGAATGGTTTGCCTGTTGGCTTGCAGCTAATTGCGCCCCAACGGGAAGACAGAGCATTACTAGATGTAGCTGCGGCAGTGGAGTCCGTACTATGAGCTTGGGATTATTAATTGGGGTCGGTGCAGGCACACTGTTTGGCTTGTTGATCGTTGGATTGATCTATCGACGAATACCAAAACGCCTAAAGGTAGATAAATTTATTTGTGATTGGAAAGAACTACAAGCTTACTGCCGTGATAAATCTACCTGGCCCAACGCAATACAAGAAGCTGACAAACTACTAGATACCGCCCTAAAGAAGCGCAAATATAAAGGTAAAAGTATGGGTGAGCGCATGGTATCCGCGCAGCGTATTATTACCAACAATGATCAACTGTGGTTTGCGCATAATCTGGCAAAAAAGGTGATCGCTGATCCCAAGCTAAAACTGCGAGAAGCTGACGTGAAAGCAGCATTAATAGGATTCCGACAAGCCTTAAAAGACCTAGGCGCATTGCAGAGCAATGATGTAGCTACGCAATCTGCCGACGCAAAGGACACTAAGTAATGGTAAGTCCAGAAGTCCGTAAGCAGTACACTGTAACAATTGGTATTGAGTGCCATGTGCAGTTAAAGACAAAGACTAAGCTGTTTTCTGGTGCTGATAATGATGCCCGTGTGGCTGCCCCGAACACGCTAGTAAACCATATTGATTTTGGTCTACCTGGCGCTTTGCCAGTCCTCAATGCCGAGGCTGTGCCGTTGGCCTGTCGAGCGGCTTTTGCGCTTGGCACCGTGCCACAGCATTTTAGTAAGTTTGATCGTAAGCATTATTTTTACCCCGACTTACCTATGGGATATCAGATTACCCAGTTTGACGAGCCAGTTATTCTTGGTGGACATGTTGAATTCATGGTTGACGGCAGGCCAATGACCGTAGGTATTACTCGTGCTCATCTAGAGGCCGATGCGGGCAAATCTACCCACCCAGTTGGCAAGGATTACAGCCTTGTAGACCTTAATAGGGCTGGTACCCCGCTACTTGAAATCGTGAGTGAACCAGATATGCATTCTGCTGCCGAAGCCAAGGCCTACGCAAAAGAGCTATATCTAAGAATGAAATATGCCGATGTTTCCGAGGCCAATCTTTACTATGGCAACATGCGTTTTGATGTGAATGTTAGTGTTAGTAAAACAGACGAGCTGGGCACCAGAACAGAAACCAAGAACCTCAATAGCTTTCGTTCGGTTGAAAAGGCCGTCGAGTACGAGATTATCCGCCAAATTACCGAACTAGAGAAGGGTAACTCTATTATCCAAGAGACCAGAGGTTGGGATGATGCCAAGCTAGCAACCTTTAGCCAGCGTACAAAAGAAGATGCCCACGACTACCGATATTTCCCTGATCCAGACCTACCACCAGTTACAATTACCGAAGATTATATAGCCAAGGTAAAATCCGGCATGCCGTTGCTACCAAATGATTACCGCGAAATGTTCTCAAAAATTGGTCTGACAAGCGAGATAATAGAGGATATTATTGCCGTCCCCGATACCGCTAAACGAGTAGGCCGTGTTTACGAGTTGGCAGATGCAACACACGCAAAGCGAGTCGCCTTTTGGCTGATGCATCCGCAAAAAGATGATGCCGACACAACTGAAGAATCTACCATTAAGGCCACAGACGAACAATTAATATCGTTATCTCAGATGGTTGCCGACAACAAGCTGAGTTCAACCGCGGCCAAGGAGGTACTATCCGAACTATTAGCTACCGGCGTGGACCCGGAGCAGATCGCAACCAATAAAAATCTGATCCAAGAATCAGATGAAGGCGCCATCGCAGAAATAGTTGCCAAAGTTCTGAACGACAACCCTAAAGCAGCAGAAGACGTCAAAAATGGTGAAATGAAGGCCATTGGCTTCCTGACTGGTCAAGTTATGAAACTATCTCAGGGCAAAGCCAACCCAGCTCTGGCTCAACAACTCATTAAAAAACAGTTAAATATATAAATATCTCACGATATTGAAGAGATGGTATACTAGGATATAGATATGGATAATGCACAAGACATACTGGTTGTAATACTTTCAAGTTTCCTAGCCCTATTTTTGTTACTTAATATCATATTTTTGATTATTGCGATTCGCGTCATCCTTGTGGTAAAGCGCGTAACTGCTAAGGCAGAACAACTAGCAGACAAAGCCGAAGCTTTTGGTGACTTTGTTCAGCATGCCGCCACTCCACTAGTGATTGGCCGTATTTTTAGCACCTTCTCTGACAAGGTTTTTAAACGATCAGCCAAGACTAAGCGTAAATAGGAGGACTAGTTATGAAAAAAGGCACAAAATATGCCGTCGGTACTGCCGTTGCAGCCGGTATTGGTTATGTTACAGGCATCCTGACAGCGCCTAAAAGTGGCAAAGAAACCCGAAAAGACATACAGACCGCCGCCGTTAAGGCCAAGACAGAATCAGAACGCAAACTAAAGGATCTCAATGATGAGCTGTCTAAGCTTATCGCAACCGCCAAGAGCAAGGCCAAGAATGTTGAGTCAGGCGCGCGTACAGAACTACATAAGGTATTGGATGCTGGGGTTACAGCCAAAGAGAAGGCTCGGGATATCTTGAGCGCCTTCCATGAGGGTGAGAGTGACGACAAAGATCTAAACAAGGCAGTTGATGACGTACATAAGGCGATCGATCATCTAAAAAATTATCTCGAAAAGCACGGTGACAAAAAAGACTAAACCCCGGACAAAGCCAAGCCACGAGCAGCTTGGCAAGATGTTGCAAAACATCTACGACAGTGGATATATAGACCGTAATACGGCTTATAAGATGAGTTTTTTTAAGGGCGTAGCAGCCGGTTTTGGCGGCGTCCTAGGTGCGACGATTGTTGTAACCTTGCTACTATGGGTACTTTCGCTGCTGCACAATGTGCCCTTTCTGAACAAAGTGACCGATAACGTTCAGTGTACAATCCAGCAAAAGGATTCCATTACTGGCAAACCGGCAACTTGCGAATAAAAATAGTAGTCCATTTATCTCAATAAGACCCCTCACCGTGATAAAATATACAGAGTATAGGGGTAATAAATTCAGTGACAAAAAAAGCACTCTTGCCGAGTGATTATGTGCATCTCCATAACCATACACAGTACAGTCTACTGGATGGTTTAACGCGCATAGGCCCACTTATGGACTTTGTCAAAGACCAGGGTATGAGCAGTGTGGCAATGACTGACCACGGTACTCTATCTGGCACGATTGAATTCTACAAAGAGGCTAAGTCCAGAGACATTAAGCCAATTATTGGTATTGAGACATATGTAGCGGCACGCAAACACACTGACAAAGATCCGGTTAAAGACAAACAGCGTTATCACCTGATTTTGTTGGCCATGAACAACAAGGGCTATCAAAACATTATGAGGCTCAGCACCAGGGCTAATCTGGACGGGTTTTATTACTTTCCACGAGTTGACCATGACTTACTAGAACAGTATAGCGAGGGCGTGATTGCCTTAAGTGCCTGTATGGGTGGCGAGGTTGGCAGTGCCTTAAAAGAGGGCCAGTACGATCAGGCCAAGGAAATTGCCGAGTGGTACAAGTCAATATTTGGCGACAGATACTACTTGGAAATCCAAGATCACGGTCACCCTAAGAACCCTCTTCACAGCACCGAACAAGAGGCAATTAACGAGCAAGTCTTGCGTCTTGGTAAGGAACTGGATATCCCGGTCGTTGTTACCTGCGATGCTCACTACCTAAAGCATGAGGACCAAGAAGCCCACGAGATTTTGCTTTGCGTCGGAACGGGCTCATTCCTGAGTGATGAAAAACGGATGACCCTAAAAGATTACCCGCTACATGTCACTGAGCCGGCAGAATTAATTGAGCGCTGGGGTGGGGATCATCCAGAAGTCATAACTAACACCAAGGCAATCGCCGATCGTTGCGATGTCACAATTGAACTTGGCAAGATTCTGATCCCAAAGTTCCCTGTACCAAAGGGAGAAGACGAAAAGTCCTATCTACACAAGCTAGTTTACGCTGGCCTAGCCTGGCGTTACGGCGGGGTAGCAGAAGATGAGTCAGCTAAACTAAGCCTCGACGAAGCCATAAAGACGCTGCCAGAGACAATTGCAACCCGCGCAACCTACGAGCTAAAAGTGATTGATGGCATGGGTTTCAATGGCTACTTTCTGATTATTCAAGATTTCATTAACTGGGGTAAGGACCAGGGGATTGTTTTTGGACCCGGCCGTGGTTCAGCCGCCGGCTCAATAATTTCTTATGCACTTAAAATTACCGAACTTGACCCAATTGAATATGACCTGCTGTTCGAGCGTTTCCTTAACCCGGACCGTATCTCAATGCCTGATGTGGATATTGATATCCAGGATACTCGGCGTGATGAAGTAATTCAGTATTGCGTCCAAAAGTATGGATCAGAGAGAGTTGCTAACATCGTGACGTTTGGTCGTATGTTTGCCAGAAACGCCGTACGCGACGTATCACGTGTTTTGCAAGTGCCGTATGCTGATGCCGACAGATTGGCCAAGATGATACCGGCCCCAGTCCAGGGTCGCCATATCCCTCTGGCAGATTCGCTCAAGAACGATGTTGATTTAAAACGCGAGTACGAAACAAACGATGTTGCAAAAAAGGTGCTGGATCAAGCAGTTATCCTAGAAGGCACCATTCGTAGCCACGGCGTGCATGCTGCTGGAGTGGTGATCGCACCAGACGAAATCGTGAAGTTTGCACCGCTCGAAATGGCTCAAAAGGGCGTGGTCACCACGCAATACTCCATGGGCCCCATTGAGGAACTCGGGCTACTTAAAATGGATTTTTTGGGCCTATCTAACCTAACGACAATTAAGAACGCACTACGTATTATTAAAAAAGTTTATAATGCCGATGTTGATATAAATACCATTCCGCTCAAGGATGAAAAAACCTTTAAGCTGCTTCAGCGTGGTGATACTACTGGTGTATTCCAGCTAGAATCCTCGGGCATGAAACGCTACCTTAAAGATCTAAAGCCTAACGAATTTGATGACATTATTGCTATGTGTGCCCTGTACCGCCCAGGTCCGTTGAGCGCAGGTCTGGTGGATACATTTATCCGTCGCAAGAACGGTCAGGAGACGGTCGTATACGATCATCCGTCTATGGAGGCTGCACTAGGCAGTACCTACGGCGTTCTGGTTTACCAGGAACAGTTTATGCAGATTTCTAAAGACGTCTGTGGTTTTAGTGGCGGAGAGGCCGATACATTGCGTAAGGCTATTGGTAAGAAAAATCGCGACATGATGGCCAAGATGGAAAAGCGTTTTATTGAAGGCGCGGTCGAGAATGGTATTCAGCGCAAACTAATTGAGGATTTCTGGGCCAAGCTGCTAGGATTTGCCGACTACTGTTTTAACAAATCTCACTCTGCTTGTTACGGTTTGATTGCCTACCAGACGGCCTACTTAAAAGCACATTATCCCGCGGCGTTTATGGCTGCTGTTATGACTAGCGACTATGATGACACAGATCGTCTAGCTATCGAGATCGCCGAATGTAAACACATGGGTGTCGAGGTTTTACCGCCAGACGTTAACGAGTCCTTTGTTGAGTTTGCGGTAGTGCCTAAGACTAACCAAATCCGCTTTGGCATGGCCGCGATTAAGAACGTTGGCACTGGCGCCGTGGAAGAAATCTTGCGGGCTAGAGCAGATGGTGCGTTTGCCGACCTGGACGACTTCTTTACTCGAGTAAATACTAGGGTGGTTAATCGTAAGGCGCTGGAAAGCCTTATTAAGGCCGGTGCTTTTGATCGTTACGGCGACCGGAGTTACTTGTTGCACAATCTCGACGTCATATTAGCGTATGCCTCCCGCCTACAGAAGGAGAGAGCCAGCGGTCAGGTTGATTTATTTGGTTCACTTCTGGAGGAAACGGTATCCGTTAAGCCAAAACTTGTCCTAGAACCAGCCCTTACGATCTACCCTCTCCGTGAACAACTTGCCTGGGAACGAGAATTGCTTGGGCTATACCTCAGCCAGCATCCTTTGGAGGCTTTTGAAGTCATTTTATCCGAACAAACAGTGCCACTAAGTACCCTTAAGACAGAGCATGACGGCAAGTCTGTTAGTATTGGTGGTGCTGTCTTAGAGATGCGTGAAATCACCACCAAAAATGGCAAAAAAATGGGCTTTGTTAAGCTAGCTGATCAGTTTTCCGAGCTTGAACTCATCTTATTCCCAAGCATTTACCAACAAACAATAGGCATTTGGGAGCGTGACAGAATCGTTCTAGTTAAGGGCAAGGTCAATGCCAAGGACCGAGAAGGCAACCTGACTAGCGATATTAAAATACTTGTTGATGATGCCAGGGAGATTACGTCTGATCAAGCCGCAGCTTATGAAGCAACTGGTAAGAAGAAGAAAACGCCCAAACCGACTAAGAAAGTCCTGATGTCCGTCAAGACAGCGGCGACTGAGCCTGTTAACCCGCGTCTTTATATAAGGGTAGAAGCCAGCGATGACACCAAGACGCTTATGAGCCTTAAATCTTCTATTGATGAGAAAAAAGGTGATACCGAAGTAGTACTAGTCGTTGGCCCAGAATCGAGTAAACAGATAATTCGCCTACCTATGAGGGTCCACGTCGAGGGTGTTATGCCAGATCTTGCCGAACTGGTCGGTGTCGACAACATCAAGCTTCGCTAGATTATTTTATAAAGCCACTAGTCTGGCTCAGGGCATAACCCACCATAACAAGACTGACAAGACCAATATCTAACATTGGGTGTTGGATGAGGAAGTGCTCTCCATCAATTAAAGCTTTCTTGAACGCTAGGCTGTGTTTGATGACCATGAATAATATGGCGATTGTACTGGCAATGCCAATAGTGAATGCGATCCAAGGCGTCTTGCCGCCAGTGGCAGTTTGAATCCGACTGACAGCCGTAGAGACTGGTTCCGTGCCGGCCAGTGCTTCAGTTGTGAACGGTACATTCTTCGCCACTACCGGAGTAGAAGACACGGGCTGTTGCGGTACAGGCGCAGGCGTTGTTTGGGTAGATGGCGCTGGTTTAGTTGGTGCAGGCGTTGGAGCGGGAGCTGCTTGTGGCGCGGCTGGTGCGGGAGCTGCTTGTGAGGCCCCGGCAACTTGAGGCGTGCCATACATGGCCACAACGATGGTCTCTTCGCCACTACTGTTGTAATTGGCTGAATTAGTAAAACCAAAACCAACTTCCGTAAATGCGGTGTCTAGTAAATTGTCGCGGTGGCTCGGACTATTCATCCATCCTGTTACTGTGTCGGAGCTATTAGCAAAACCGTATGCCAGATTTTCGCCTGCCTTTTGGTATGTGTAACCGGCGTTTTCGATAAAGTACCATGGAGCCAGACCATCAGGCGTGTTGTGTGACCAATAATTGCGGGCCGCCATATCGTTGGCCTTTGTTTGAGCGGCACTGGATAGCTTGGAGTTAATGCCGAGTGTCGTTTTGCCATTAGCGCTTCTTTGAGTGTTGGTTGCGCTTAGTAACTGGGAACTGCTCATCTCCGTAGCATATGCCAAGATACCACCATGGGCTGATTGCCTAGGTGTGCCTAAGAAAAGGCCGGCTACAACAATTAATAGCATCGGTACATAAGGCCAGTAGACCTTCAGGTAGTGCTTTCCTTGTTTGTGATGATCGCCGCGTCGCTTTCTGTGAGTAACAGTGCTGGCACGACGTGTAGTTGTTTTTGCTGGCATTTTTGATTTAGTTAATTACTAATGCTTACAATAACATATTGCAGTGCTTAGTTAAAGCGTAGCTGGTATAGTGCCATGGCTGCAGCCTGAACAACGTTAAAGGATTCTTTGTCACCATACATCGGTATTTCAACTGTAGCGTCTGCCCGCGCCAATACATCTGCATCTATGCCTTCGACTTCGCGGCCAAGTATTAGGGCAGTTTTGTCACCACCTTTATAAGAGTTGAGGGGAACAGAATCGTTGGATTGCTCCAGTGCAACCAATTTATAACCACTCAAAGACAGCTGATCCAAGACTTCAAATACGTTATCAACATGCTGCCAAGGTTGGGACACTTCTGCCCCAAGCGCCGTCTTATGAATTTGCTGAGTTAATTTCTGGTGGATGTGGGGCAGTCTAGTATCGTTGTCGGTTGTTGGATAGGGGGTATAGCCAGTTAGGTAAACTTGGGCCACGCCCAGACCTTCGGCCGTACGCAGCAGTGAGCCGACGTTATGGCAGGAACGAATGTCATGAATTACTAGAATAATATCTCGCATCCTAGGAAGTATAAAGTATAAAGTGACATGCAGTTAACTTTAGAAACTTTGTAATCCTTGAACTTTCAACTCCTCATTATAACCGTTAGCAGTTATAATGAGTCGCATGAGCCAAGATGCCCGCCGAGACGAAGAGCTAAATACCCAGCGCCGTAGTCAAATATTAGGATTGCAGTATGCCGATACCTCTCAGATTGCCCAAAAGCAGCTCTACAAAGATCTACTGACTGTGCAAGAGCTTTACGACAACCGTATTGTTCCCTTAATGGCAGACAGCAATAATATTACCTTTGGTGTTACCAACAACACTTCCCGGCAAACAATGGAGACTTTTCGCAGTCGCTTTCTAGACCAGCGTGCTAACTTTGTCTTGATATCTGATGCCGGTTACCGTGACTACATGAAATTATATGACCCACCAAAAGCCGTGGTCTACCAAGACATCAATATAAATAGTCCTGATAGTGAAGATTTATTTAAGCGTGTCTCGGACATGCTGGAGCAAGTTAAGGCTGACGACATGCTGGCTTATCTCGTACAGCAAGCCCACCGCCTTAATGCATCTGACATCCATATCGAAACCCAGAAGGGTTTTGTGCGTATAAGGTTCAGGATTGACGGTGTTTTGCACCCAGTAGCTAGACTTAGTATTGAGAAGTACCGAATATTAATTTCGGCAATTGCAAGTGCTGGCAATGTCTCCACTTCTGCTAACGAGGCCCAGCAAGGTCACATTGCTCAAAAGGTTCGTATGGCCGACGGTAACGAAGTTGACGTTAACCTGCGTCTTGAGACAGTGCCAACAGTCAATGGTATGGACGTGGTGACTCGTTTGTTCAATATGAACCAGGACATGTATAACCTTGACCGCTTAGGGCTTGATCCGCCGCAGCGCGAAATCGTAGACGATATTATTGCCAAGCCAAGTGGACTGGTGTTAATTGTGGGACCCACTGGTTCTGGTAAAACCACCACGCTGTATTCAATGCTTAACTCGCTTAATAGCGATGAGCGCAAAATTATTACTGTTGAAGACCCAGTAGAGTATCAATTTGAAGGTATTACTCAGATTCCAGTTGCTAGTTCTGGTGCTGGAGAAAGTGGCTTTGCCGACAAATTACGCGCCGTGCTACGCCTGGACCCGGACATTGTGATGGTGGGGGAAATAAGGGATATGGATACAGCTAAGACTGCCCTGCAGGCTTCCTTGACTGGGCACTTGGTGTTAGCAACTTTCCACGCCTCATCGGCAGCTGCAGCTATTAGCCGATTGATGGACATTATCGGGGAGAACCCATTGTTTGTGTCGGCTATACGACTAATTATGGCTCAGCGATTGGTACGTCGTTTGGATGACGCCAGCAAACAGTCGTACACGCCAGATGAAAAGACTATGGAAGGATTGAAGCGCGTAGTGGACAGCTTGCCGTCGGGTATAGAACGACCAGGCCTATCAAATATTCAGTTATACCACCCGGGTACAACCAGCGAGAACCCTTATGGTTACACTGGGCAATTGGCTCTCCGTGAACAATTCTTAATGACAGGCGAAATCAGGGCGCTACTAGAACGGGGCGGGCAGCCCACAGCTCAGGAAATTGAACACGCTGCTATTCAGAGCGGCATGTTAACTATGCTGCAGGACGGAGTCCTAAGAGCAATTGCAGGCGAAACTTCACTAGAAGAAGTCCTCCGAGTCGTCGGCTAAGATCGTGGGTCGGCGTTTACATAAGGTGTGATGCGTACGTCGTTTACGAATACGCCACAGTCGAGTTCTTGCATACTAGGTCGGTGGAGCATCATAGCTCCGGCCTCAACAAACACTTTATGATCGTTGAATTCAGGTACGACACCTAGGGCTGAGAGTCTCAGTATTGTTCTTGGTCGACGGCGATGATCATTAAAATCTACTGCGTTCCAAAAACCACTGCCCTCAATCTCAATCTCATCCGCATTTAGATCAATTCGTATTCCTCTGTCAGTTTGGTTCATCCAGCGCTCAAGTGCACTCTTTGGACGACCTGGTGCCCAGGCATAATCAGGCAGTATTTTATCTAGGAGTGCATGTGTTACCACGCGCAGACCTACTGTTGGCGCTACACGTTCAACTTTCGGTTGTCTGCCACCCCACTGATCAATGTAAGAAGATGTTTCGATGCCATTATAGTTTAATGCTCTCGCTCTGAATGTCTGGCTTTTGCTCATAATCGCATCATATTACAATAAAATTATAGGATTATCAACTAAACGATCACTTTGGCGATTTCGGGTACTAGCCGGTCGTCGAGAACTGACGGGATAATCATTTCAGGGTTCGGCTCTTCTACCAGTCCAGCAATGACTTCTGCGACCGCGAGTTTATGATCGTCCGTGATTTTTGTGACTTTATTATCAAGTGCGCCGCGGAATATACCTGGAAATGCCAGTGCGTTGTTTACCTGGTTAGGGAAGTCGCTGCGGCCAGTGGCCATAATGGCTACCCCAGCTTGCTGAGCAACCTCGGGCAAGATCTCTGGCACGGGGTTGGCCATTGCAAAGATAATAGGGTCTTTGGCCATCGTACGTACCATGTCGGCAGTTAGTAAACCGGCTTTTGATACACCAATAAAGATGTCGGCATTTTGAAGCGCGTCAGCTAAGGAACCACTAACATTACCATGGTTAGTGAACTCGAGAAGTCTTTGTTTATCGGCATTTAGATCAGTTCGATCTGTGCTAATAATGCCTTTACTGTCTACGGCCAGGATCTCTGCCTTGCCAGCGTACTTGTTAATCAGTTTCATGATGGCCGTACCAGCAGCCCCCGCTCCCACTGTCACGATCCGGCAATCATCCAGGTTGCGGCCAGTTACTTTCATAGCATTTATAAGGCCGGCTAATACGACAATGGCAGTGCCGTGCTGGTCGTCATGAAAGACTGGTATGTTGAGTTCGGCCTTTAAGCGGTCTTCTACCTCAAAACATATAGGCGCAGCAATGTCTTCTAGGTTTATACCGCCAAAGCTCGGTGCAATTGCCTTAACAGCGGCCACAATCTCGTCTGGAGTGTGTACGTCCAGGACAATAGGCACGGCGTCGACGCCAGCGAAGTGTTTAAACAGCATGGCTTTACCTTCCATAACTGGTAGGGCACCAAGTGGGCCTATGTTGCCCAGCCCCAAGACGGCTGTCCCGTCGCTAACAACAGCTACAACGTTGTTGAGCCAGGTGTAGTCACGAGCTTCTTCGGGGTGCTCAGCGACGTAGCTTGATACGGCACCAACACCGGGGGTGTAGTACGTACTAAGTTTATCTTTACTGTCTAACTGATCTTTTAGTTCAAGACCAATTTTACCTCTTAATTCTTTGTGTTTGCGTAAAGCTTCCTCTGCATAATCCATGATCAATATTGTACGCCCTTTTTATCGCGTATGGGCATTTCTTTATCACAACAGATGTGGTAAAATATTGGAAACGCAGGCTTTACTGATAGGCGTGCTTGAAAATAAGAAGTAATTAGTGTAAGGTTAATTAGTTATGCAATCTGTAATTCAAAAAATCGAAGAGAAATTTAAGAAGGCGCAAGTCGTTGATGTTATGCCTGGTGATACTGTAAAGGTCCACCAGAAAATTCGTGAAGGCAACAAAGAGCGTGTCCAGGTTTTCCAGGGCCTCGTTATTCGTGTTGACCGCAAGGCTACACACACCTCACGTATCTTGGTCCGTCGTATCGCCAGCGGTGTCGGCGTAGAAAAGAGCTTCTTGCTACACAGTCCACTTATTGTAAAAATTGAAGTTACAAAGCGATCTAAGGTTCGCCGTAACTACTTGACTTACATGCGTGAGCGTACCGGTAAGCGCGCTCGTTTAACTGGTGTAGATTTCAACCGCGATGCGGTTAACACTATCCCAGAACCTGTCGCCAAAGCACCCGCTGAAGCAGCTGAAGAAACTACCGAAGCTTAGATATTAATCGTGCAAATCAAAAGGTCACCTCTGTCGGTGACCTTTTTTAGTGGTTAAAACACTTTATCCCCGCTAGGATTGTGTGTCGCAATACTTAGGCATAATGAGTTGTTGGCCGGGTGCAATGCTGTCTGCATCCGGTAGATCGTTAATATCTACTACGGCCTTTACGATGAACTCCACAGGTATAGGCTGACTCTGGCTCTCGGTGCTTAAGTCAACGTATATATCAATGTTATTGAGCGCCAGCTTGCCTAGAACGTCGCCACTGTTAACTGTGACTCTTTGGACATCGAAACATTCGAAAGTAACTTTACTACTATCACTCTCAAAGCTATTTGAGTAGACCTCTTGGTCAGCTCCATTTACGGTGCCATACTCTGTGCTAACGCAACCAGTAGTCATGGTTAATGCTAAGGCTTCCGCAGCCAGTGCACCACCAAAAATTCGTTTATTCATGAAGTATACAATATCACAAAACCCCAAATAAAACAATACCCTTGGTTATCAGTTTAGACGGGTTAGAACTTTATTTATCAAGCTACTTTGTTTAGGGCTACGGCAAGACTTTGGAGCCGTGAGAAAGAGTTCATCCCACCTTTAAGGTGAGCCGGCAGTGGTTGGCCATCGAGTAGTATTAGTGAGTCAGTCGATGAGTCAACAATCAAATTACGTGGGCCCATTACATCGGGTACGTAGCCTTCCTGTAAGGCAAGCTCTTGGCCTCTCGTTACAAATGTGGCAAGCTGATCCAGCATTGATCCTTGCTCGGTTAACAAGCGTAGAGCAGGTAAGCTAGCCTTGTTAGTGCCGCCTACGAATAGCTTAGCGGCGGTAATTTTAGATTTAAACGATTGCTCGGTGACGACTACGGGTAGTTTGGGATACACGGGGTGCTCCCCGACGTATGTCGTTTGTTCTGGGCAAAACTCGGGCAGGGCACACCTAAGCAGGCCGTGTAGCTTTAGTTTTCTTGCTGCTATTTGTTCCATTCGGCCCTCGGTAGCACCGATGCTCGATTTGTGGACCTTGTTTACGATCTGGTCGCTGACCTTATATACGATCGTGTCAGCGCCAGCGCCAAGAACTTGGATGTATTCTGATCGTGGTTGCAGACCTACTAGTGGGCTTACTTGGTCGGGATAATGAATAGCGATTTCGTGCAGCGCCAAGACAGCAAGTCGTTTAACGGGGTTGGATAGCCGCATTATCTCGTTTCTTCGACGGGCTTCTTCCCTTGGGGTTATACTGGTAAGGACACTGCGCCTTAAGACACCGCTAATATGAGACATAAGCAGATAATATAATAATTACCATGATAATACAAACTGTTGGAATAGATGAAGTTGGTCGGGGGTGCTGGGCGGGTCCGTTGGTTGCAGGGGCTGTTATATTGAGTGCTCCAATCCCAGGTTTAGCTGATTCAAAGGTACTGAGCAAAAAGCGTCGAAGCGAGCTGGCTGAGTTAATACATGCAGAGGCGCAGGTTGGCTTGGGCTGGGTTACACCAAATGAAGTTGATTCACTGGGTCTAACTGAGGCGGTAAGGCTAGCCATGCAGCGAGCCATAGACGAGCTAGGCGCTGAATTTGATGAAGTTATAATTGACGGTAACTATAACTACCTTCCACATGTTGTTGGCACAAGGGCGGTCATAAAGGCTGATGGAACTATACCGACTGTAAGCGCCGCAAGTATTGTTGCCAAAGTTGCACGCGATACTTACATGGAGCAACTTGATGATCGTTATGCCAACTGGCAATTTAACAAGCACGTAGGTTACGGGACGGCTCTACACAGCGCTGCAATTGCCGAGTTTGGGATTTGTGATTTGCACCGTGTTTCGTTTAAGCCAATTAAAAAGGCAATGCTAGCATGAGCACAGCAATAGGACGGGACGCAGAGGACAGGGTTGCTAGGTACCTAGAACAGCAGGGCTACAAAATAGTTAGCCAAAACTGGCGTACTAGGTACTGCGAGATTGATATCGTGGCGTCTAAACAAAAGGTAGTGTGGTTTGTAGAGGTAAAATATCGAAGCTCCACTGCTCAAGGAGCGGGCTATGAGTACGTGACTGACAAAAAACTTCAACAAATGCGTTTTGCTGCTGAGTTCTGGGTCCAATCAGAAAAATGGACGGGCGAGTACCGCCTAGCAGTAGCTAGCGTAGACGACCAGGCTATCGAAATGATCGACGATTTGTAGCAGTGAAAGCTAATAAGACCAATGTTTTCACGATATCTCGGTGTAAACTGGCAACGTGAAAATAGTTTATAAATGACTTTTCACAAAAGTTGTTTTACTTAGACTTGAAGAATGCCTTAACAATCTTTAAGTCGCGCTCGCGCCAGGCGGATTGCCACACCAGCATTTCCAGACCCTGATTGTAGCTACGGTACAGGGCGGGTGAAAGTTTGGGCTCGAAGAATTTTTTGTATTCTGGTATGAAACTTCTGTCGCTAAATACACGTGCTACATAGACGGGCATTCGGTAGAAACTTAGGTCGTTGCCCAGGTTTTTCTCTAGCCACTCCCAGTTATCCTGTACCCACTGCCAGGTTTGTGCACGGGCATGGCGGTTAAGTAGGCTGTAGGCTATCCAGTAAGCAACATCCTGTAAGCGGACGGTGTCTGAATTGATCATGCTAAGGGCTTTGTCGATCAGTTCTGGCTGCTTAAACCCGGTAATTGCTGCCGACAATGTGAGGCGCTCATCGCTCAAAGTGGTTTCGTTATGCATTTTAACTAAACGGTCAAAATCTTTGGCATCACCCAAACGCGCAACAGTCCCAAACACAACTCCACGTAGGTCTGGGTCGATTTCGCCGCCACGCTTCAATGACTTATTGGTAATTGCCGTGCGCAGGTCAGGATCGACATCTTCTGTATCGTGGATCTTGGCAAACAATTTTTTAACATGGTCGATAACCCATGGCTCATCAGCCGCCGCAGCCATTCCCAAAATTATAGGCCGTAGTAGCAAATCAAAGTGATTGTCTGTATCCTTGCGGTGCCAGCCCAGACGCTCCAGCTCGGTATTAATCAGCTTGCGGGTGTATGGCTTCATGAGATCACGTAGCTCGTCATCGTTCATGACAGTCCGAATGCCGCCTAGTGATGTGGCAATAACATCCCACACTGGATATTCGGTTTCGTTGGTGAAGTTAGCCAAGAATTGCAGGGCGTCGCCGGTACTAGATTCGCCTGCTTTGGCGGTCTCAAAAGTATCACTAAGTATGCCTAACCGATCAATTGAGTCAATCTTGCCGCGTTTAATTTGCTCACCAAGGTGCTGTAAATGTGAGGTGTTATAGGTAGTGCGGTAAAACCCACTCTGACCTTTGTTGATTTTAAAATCATGACTATCCGGCAGACTAAACGAGACGGTTTCGGTGTCGAACTGCTCGGGCAAGCTAGTATCGCTGGTAAGTAAGGGTACTGGCCATAAGCTAGGGTTTAGTTTGCTATGTTCGGGGTTAACAAACAGACGTTCTTGACGAAGTGAGACTTCGCTGTCCTCGACGTTTGTGTGAACCACAGGATAACCGGACAAACTAGTCCAGGCGTGCATGAACTGTTTGACTGGCTTGCCAGAGATCTCTTCGAGCGCTTGCCACAGATCCACTGTGTCTGTGTTGCTGTATTTATGACGGTCTAGATAATGACGTAGCCCGTTCTTAAAGACTTCTGGGCCGAGGTATTCGTGGAGCATATGGATGACACTGGCACCTTTGCTGTAGCTAATTGCGTCAAATATACTGCGGATTTCATCTGGGTGATGAACTGGAACCTCAATCGGGTGGGTGTGTTCAAGCGCATCAAGTTTAAGCGCCTGTTGTTGCTCGTCAACCACAAATTGAGTCCACATGTGCCACTCAGGGAACATGTGGTCAACTGCCAGGTATTCGATCCAGCTGGCAAAACCTTCGTTAAGCCAAAGGTCGGTCCACCAACGCATGGTAACGAGGTTGCCAAACCACTGGTGAGCTAGCTCGTGGGCAACCACCATTGCAACCCATTGTTTTGTGCCAAGGGTCGTGTTTTCTGGGTCAACTAATAATGCGTGCTCACGGTAGGTAATACAGCCCCAGTTTTCCATGGCGCCACTAGCAAAATCAGGCAGTGCCACCATGTCACACTTAGCTAGTGGGTACGGTATGGCAAAATATTCTTCATAAAATTCCAGCGTCTTAACAGCCACATCTAGCGCAAATTCGGTTAGCTTGACGTTATCTGGCGTTGCGTATGTACGGACTACTGTGCCGCTCTTGGTCTTGGATTCTAGAAAGCCCATTTCACCAGTCACAAATGCAAGCAGATAAGTCGACATGTGCGGGGTTGTCTCGAAGCTGGTGATTTGTCTGCCATTAACGGTCTTTTGTGACTTGATAGGCGTGTTGGCAATAACGGTCTCACCCTGGACTGAGTGGAGGGTTAAATCAAAGGTTGATTTTGCCTCTGGCTCATCTATACAAGGGAATACTTCTCTGGCATGGTGGCTTTCAAACTGAGTTGCAAGTAGCTGCTTTTGTTGACCATCTTGCTCAAAGAAACAAGGGTATAAGCCGTTCATTGGCCGCGTGATGCTGCCTTTAAACTCAAGCCTAATTGTGTAATTGCCCGGGTACAACATGCGGTCGCTATGTATGCGTACTTCTTCTTGGGATATGTGATGATTGATACGATCTACGGCAATGTTTTCGTCAAGACTTTTATCGTGACGAGTAATGTGGACATCGGTAATCGTCAGGCCAACCTGGTGAAAGGTAAGCCTTTGACTGGGCCTACCAACCTTTTGGCCGGATATAATGACCATGCCAGTAAATGTTTGTGTATCGCGATCTGGATTGATTTCAAGCACGTAGTGCTTTGGTTTGAATTGCGCGTAAAGACGCTTAACGTTTTTTCCCATATGCATATATTGTACCAGGTTGATCTAATCGTTTTAGACCATAAAATAATCCTCTTGCAAAATTACATCACCAGGCATTTAATAGGCTTTAGATAAGGTGAAAATTTAGCCATGACTGAGTCAGAGGTCACATACATCAATACCGTAAGGGATGAGTCATTATTGCCATCGGATTGGGCGTGTGAATCAACTTTATACGCCCGTGTTGCTGAGCGGTATTGGTATGATGACGACGCCAAGTATCCGCTCGATGCGCTAAGGGCTGTTGCCGATGATCTGCCTGCGCCCGAACTGCTAGAGGTGGGTAAGTTCATTGACCACGTATTGGCTACCGACGATGACACCACAGACAAGAGCTGTCTACTCTACCACGACCCGTATAACCTGAGGGTATCCGAACACGGGATAATCTTTGCAGCCGTCGGCGACATATACACAGTCAAAGAAATATTGAAGCAGGAAAACGACGATGTTGATTTTCAGCATGCTCTATTAAAATTTAATCAACACTTTCTGGCAGTACTGAGTAGTGCCGCCCTAAAGCTGGGCGGAGAGACTAACCAAGAAGAGGTACTAAGTAAGTTTGAGTCAATCCAGGCCAAACGTTTACGTCCCTCTAAAATATCAGCAATTGCCTCAAAGCAAACCGTCGCTGTACCTGATGACATACTCCCGTTATTTGATGTCGGCTAAACTGCCGCTATCGACTTTATGACTGACTGTACGCTACCGTTGAAGGTTGAAAACGGCCAAAGCTTCGGTAACTGCCTTCTCAAACACAGCGCCCTTTTGAGCATTAGGCTGAGTCGCAATAAGCTCTTCTGATGTAAGCAGTTGTAGATCCTCAAGAGTTACAGCGCCCAATTTTTGCCAATCAACATATTCGAATGCTTTTCTTGGCGGCGGATCTTGATCGGTGGCATCAAGCACTATGCTCAAAGCAAACAGACTGACTTTACCAATCTCCGGTCCTATGTAGCTCGCTAATTGGTTAACTCCAGAACGCACGCCTTCGTGAGTGCCTAGCTTGCGACCACGATCGTGTATACCTTTTCTTTGCTCACTCGTTATCTTATCGGATGACATGGACCTCTCCTTATCACTTGTATCATTACGTGTGCCAATGATACGCGGAATATATTTGCAAAGTAAAGTGGTGGTGCTTACCTAGGATTGACTAAAGCCCTACGGCGCTATATAATTGCAGATGTACTAGGTCGGCCAGCAGGTCGACTTTTTTCATAACAAGACGTGGTGAGGGAACGAATTCTGCTTTAATTTTCAGAAGGCCAGCCTCTACAAATGTTATGCCTATTGACTGTAAATGGAGATAATAAGATGGATTTAGACATTAAACAATTAGCAGGTGCAGTAAAAGCAATTGCCGAAGAAAAGAACCTACCAGAAAACGTAGTTCAAGAAGTTGTTGAACAGGCCCTTGCTGCCGCTTACCGCCGTGACTACGGTGACCGCGAGCAAGAAGTCCGTGTCACAATGAACCTAAACACTGGCGATGTTGATGCGTATGTATCAAAAGAAGTCGTTGAAGTGGTAGGTGATGAAGCCTTTGAAATTAGCCTCGGCGATGCCCAGGTTATCCAAAAGAATGTCAAAATTGGTGACCTTGTAGAAATACATGAGAAGGTAGAAAACTTTGGCCGTGTCGCAGCCCAGACAGCCAAGCAGGTTATTTTGCAGCGTCTACGTGAGGCAGAACGAGAAATCGTAATGGCAGAATACGAAGATAAAATAGGTACTGTGATCAATGCTATCGTTGGTCGCGTGGAAGGCCGTATTGTACGAGTTGACCTTGGCAAGGCCCAGGGAATTATGCCTGCCAGTGAGCAAATCCAGGGTGAACGTTACTACCCAGGCCAGCGTCTAAAGGTGTTCTTAAAGGACGTAGAGCGTGGCTTCCGTGGACCTCAGCTAGTTGTAAGCCGTGGTAATACACAATTTGTCGACTGGTTGTTCCGTGCAGAAGTCCCCGAAATGGAAAATGGGGCAGTCGAGATTAAGCAAATTTCTCGAGAAGCCGGTGTCCGTACTAAATTGGCAGTAACCAGCACTGTACCTGGTGTTGACCCAGTTGGTACTTTTGTTGGTGGCCACGGTACTCGCGTTAACGCAGTCATGGGTGAAATCGGCGAGCAAGAAAAGATTGATATTGTAGTCTGGAACGAAGACCCGGCTACGTTTATTACTAACGCGCTCAGCCCAACTAAAGTTAGTCGTGTTGAGATAGATAAAGAAAACAACAAGGCTAAAGTCATCGTACCCGAGGACCAATTGAGTATTGCAATTGGTAAAGGCGGCCAGAACGTACGTCTTGCTAGCAAGCTAACCGGCTTTGACATAGATATTATGGCCGAGCAGCCACAAGTCGTCTCAGAGGCAGTTATTGAATCTAAGCCAGTGCCAGTCACTAAGCTTAAGAAGAAGGAAGTGCTCGAGAGTAGCCTCCTCGAAGCAATCGAAGAACACGGCGAGTAGTAATGAGAGACCCCAGGCGGGTCTCTCATCGCGCCGAGCTTTGGCATAGCCAAAGTCTCGGGCTGCTCTTCCTGACAAAGGAAATCAAAAAGGCGGAATGAATCCGCCTTTTTGATTGATTTAATTATTTATGGTGTGATAGGGTTAGCCTATGACTAATGAGTGTCCGTTTGAACTGTTTCCTCAGATGCTATTTGCAATTGGTGAAAAAGTAACTGATCCCGTGCCGGATCATTGTAAGCTTTGTTTTGCCGATAAGTTCGTGGCTGATGATAATGTTATTGAGTTCAATGGTAATGAGGTGGATGAATTCGATTTGCTTAGATATAGGGAACAGGATATTGGCTACGCCCCACTGTTTATATCGGAGCGGATTACGGACTATGTCTATGATGTTGCTATCGGCAATCTAGCTGAATCGCGAGGGCCTTATGATAACTTGGTCTTTTCATTCCATTCAATAAAACGAGCTGTTATTTATTGCATAAATGATCAGCCGAGTCTTTTTTAGCTAACAGGTATCAAAGCTGCGCGTTTTAGCATTAATTAGTACTCTTGCTTGGGACAAAAGTCCTAGCCACCATTGGTGATTAGCACTCTTGACCCGAGAGTGCTAACTGCTATAATAGTATGTAGCGAATATATAAAGCATCGCTGAACAAGAGGGGGCAATAACACTATGATGCCTAATTCACCTGATTTTCAAGAATTTTTGAATCACCTTACTGACAATGCGCTCAGCAGCCTTAAGCATGCTGACGCGATTGCGCGCAGTTTTGGTAGTGCCTATGTCGGCACTGAACACCTATTACTTGGTGTGCTTGCTCAAGAAACTAGCATGGGGTCAAAGGTATTAGAAGGTGCTGGAGTAACGCTTGATCGAGCTCGATTAGCCCTAAACTTAACCCCTAAAACTTTGGTAATCAATCTAGGCGCCAAGGGACTTAGTGAAACTGCCAAGCTGACACTTAAGATGGCATATGACGTAGCCCAAGACTTTAGCCAAGAATTCTGTGGCACAGAACACATTCTGTACAGTATCCTGAGCCAAAAGAATGCTCGTGCAACTATATTGCTACGAGACATGAATGTTGACGTAGATACCCTGGTATCAGAGCTAGAACAATTCCTGAACCGACAACAATACGACGAAAATAACGATACGACTGGCGAATCACGTCGCCGTACAAAAAAGGCCAAGAAAACTGCTTTGGACTTTTATGGTACAGATTTGACCGAGCAAGCTCGCAAGGGCAAGCTTGACCCGGTCGTTGGCCGCGATGCACAAATTAGGCGCGTGGTTACGATACTCAACCGCCGCACAAAGAACAATCCTGTCCTGATTGGTGAACCCGGGGTAGGTAAGACGGCTATAGTTGAAGGTCTAGCGCAACGCATAATTAGCGAAGAGGTGCCAGACAGCCTACTGGAAAAGCGAATTGTGATGCTTGATTTGGCTGGCATGATTGCGGGCACGAAATATCGTGGTGAATTCGAAGAACGACTTAAAAAAGTCATGAGCGAACTAGAAAACGACAAGAAAACAATAGTCTTTATTGATGAGTTACACCTAATTGTTGGTGCAGGTGCCGCTGAGGGTGCTATGGATGCTGGCAATATACTTAAGCCGGCCTTGGCCCGCGGCAAAATCCAGGTTATTGGTGCTACAACCACTGTAGAATACACCAAACATATAGAAAAGGATGCCGCGCTGGAGCGTCGCTTCCAGCCTATCCAGGTCCCAGAGACTTCACCCGCCGAAACGCTAGCCATCCTTAAGGGCCTGCGCAAGCATTACGAAGAGTTCCACAACGTAACCGTTACCGACGAAGTTCTTGAGGACACCGTAACTCTTGCCAAACGCTACATTAATGATCGATTTATGCCTGATAAAGCAATCGATTTACTTGATGAAACATCGGCCCACTTGCGGGTTGATAAGGGTAAGACTCCACCAGAGGTTAGAAGCCTCCAAAAGGAACTTAAATTACTGACTGCACGGACGGAAGACGCCGTAGATAACGAGGATTATAAAAAGGCTGCCGAGTATAAGCAGCGAGCCAGTCAAATTAAGGAAGACCTCAAGAAGCTGGCATCGAACGGTAAATCAGCTAAGGCGTTGGTGGTTACAAGCGAAGATATTGCCGAGGTAGTGGCGCGTATGACGGGTGTACCCGTTACCAAAGTTATACGATCAGAGGCTCGCTACTTATTAAGCCTAGAGAAGAACCTTGCAAAACACATCATTGGTCAATCAGAAGCTGTTGAGGCCGTTTCTAAGGCTGTCCGTAGAAACCGCGTGGGCATTGGTAGTGGCAAGCGACCAATAGGGTCATTCATATTTTTAGGCCCTACCGGTGTTGGTAAGACCGAACTCGCCAGAGTATTAGCACGTGAATTTTTAGGTAGCGAAGAAGCCCTAGTCAAGATTGACATGAGTGAGTTTAGTGAACGACATAATGTATCGCGACTTGTTGGCGCCCCAGCAGGTTATGTTGGATATGACGAAGGCGGGCAGCTAACTGACAAGATTCGCCGACAACCCTACAGCTTGGTGTTGTTTGACGAAATAGAGAAGGCACACCCAGAGGTCTTTAATATGTTACTGCAGATACTCGAAGACGGCGTACTGACGGATGCCAAGGGCCGCAAGATCGATTTCTCTAATACTATTGTCATTATGACCAGCAATGTTGGGGCCGACAAACTGCAAAAAGAAGCCAGCTTTGGATTCCATGCTTCTAACAATTCAGAACTGAAAGATCTCGACGAGCTGCACGCTACCAACAAGACTAAAGTCTTTGATGAGCTGAAACACATGCTGAGGCCAGAGCTATTAAACCGTATCGATAAAACAATTGTCTTCCGGGCATTGACTAAAAAAGACGTTATGAAGATCCTTGACCTTCAGCTAGAAGATTTGCGCTCAAGACTAGTCAAACATGGACTAGGCCTAGAGGTCACGGCTAAGGCAAAACAATATATGTTAGATAACGGCTATGACGCTCATAACGGGGCTCGTCCAATGCGGCGCCTCATCCAAGACACTATGGAAGACCAAATTGCACTACAGTTACTAGAAGAAACCTTCACAAAAGGTGATGTCGTTAAGGTAGACGTTAAAAACAAAACTTTAGTCTACGAAGCAGTTAGAGAAACCGTCGCACAGCCAGCGCATAAATAGACTGAGTAAAAACTCTAACGGTTGGTATACTTAAGGTTATATGTATAAGCGAACGGCTTCATTTGTCGCGATCATTAGCTTAATAGGTATCTTGGGCGTTGCTTGGTTTGAGCGGGATAACCTGTTTGATAGTTGGCGGCTACGCAACTATAGCGCCCCTGTAGAAGTAGTAAAATTAGCCGATGCGACCACTATGGACGACAAGGCAAGACGGCTTTTTTATGTCTACCGGCCCAGCCTTGATGACAAGACAACTTTCAACCAACATTGCAGTGGTTCTGAGCAAACAATTGTACTTGGGTGCTATGTAGAACACGACGGCATATATCTCTATACAGTACCTGACGAGCGCCTTAATGGTGTCATTGAGGTTACGGCAGCTCACGAACTGCTGCACGCAGCCTACGACAGATTAAGTAGCAAAGAAAAATCCAGAGTAGATGCATTGACAGCCCAAGTTGCAGCCAATATTACAGACGAACGGCTCAAGAAGACAATCGAAAACTACCGCTCCAAGGACGCCAGCGTAGTACCAAATGAACTACATAGTATATTGGGCACAGAGCTCAGGAGCCTGCCTCCCGAGCTAGAGGCTTATTATAAGCAGTATTTCACTAACCGAGCGGCTATCGTCGACTTCGCGGATAGGTACAAACAGGCCTTTACTGAAAGAGAAAATGAGGTAGAGGCTTTAGATAACAAGCTTAAGGCGGCCAAAGCCGAGATTGAAGTACTGAATGCTTCGTTAGAGTCCCAGCAGGCCCAACTTAAATCCCAGTACGACATTCTCCAGCAGACCAAACGAAACGGTGATGTCGACGCCTATAATAACGCTGTCGCTGGCTACAACCAGCAGGTTAACAGATACAATGCGGACGTAAACAAACAGAAAAGACTTGTATCTAACTACAACGCAACAGTTGAGCAGCGCAACAATCTAGCTGTTGAAGAGAACGAGCTAATAAAAGCCCTGGATAGTCGTGACACCGTCCAATCCCAATAGTATTTACAATATTGACAAATATGATATAATATAATCCTAAAAGATACGCCTTCACGACATTAAAAAAAGGACCATCATTTAGTTATGAGTGAACTACCAAATCAGATTATTACGAACACAGAATCCAAAGAAGTTGTTATTACTCCGGAGCTTAATGAAGCTATCCCGAACATACTGCCTATATTTGACCGTATTGACCAGAAGTTTCACGAAGACCCCGAGGCTTATCTGGCGGGCTTAGAGCAATCCATGTTTCAATTTCGCTCAACCGAGGGCTCTGAAGTACGTTGCTCACTGCTGAATAGAAATGCTCGCAAGGCGGACGAACTAATGGTTATATTTGCTCCCTTTTCTGACCGTGACCCAAAAAGCAGCGCCGCGGACATGTCTGAATTCATCAAGTATGAAGAAAATCCTGGACTTAGGGCCTTAACCAAGGCAAAGCCCAACACTTGGAGCCAGGTAGTAAAGTCAGCCGTCACCGAAGAAATACTAGCTGCTGTAGATCACGATATGCCGATCCTAACTATTTTCAGCCCATTGCCAACTGGTGCATATAGCAAGGAAGAAAAATCACGTATTCGTAGTGGGGACTTTAGCCCCGCTGCACGTATAGCTACAGAGGCAATTGACCACGCAAAAGTTGAAATGCAAGGGCTTTATGGCCCAGCCAATATAGATACAATTCACCTCAGCGGGGCATCACTTGGGGCAAGTAACGCCATCGGTGCAGCAAAGGGGCTTATAGAGGCGGGCTTTAACGTGGACACGGTCACTACCCAAGAGCTTATCCTTGGCCCTAAGGGTCTCGGTGATCTTGCAAAACGCTTTACTACTGCTCAGTATGTTGGACTCGACTCGACACTTCAGCCAGAACTGTCGCTTCCTCGCGTGTCAGAGCCAGCGTTGCGTAGGCTGACTGAACGGCATGGTAATGAGCCAATAGGAATGACTGCGCGCATGCTGCAAGGCATGAAACCAACCTATATGCGGGGCCTTACCCATCCAGACACGATGGTACGGACGGTAGATTATCTGCACGAGAACAATACTACGCTTCTAGCTGCGCTGGCAGAGAACAGTGCCCTAACACACGAAACCGCAAACTACCTCCGTAGTAGCGACACCAATATCCTTAATATCGCAGCTGAATATGGGCAAAGGGTTGGTCATCTTGCAGACGAACAAGTTGCACTATCTGCTATGGTCATTGCGCTGAATATTCGTCGCAGTTAAACAATACATTGCCCTAAACCGTCCGGCCGCGGCCCGGACATCGGCTTTGGCCCAAGAATATGAGCTAAGAATTGAGCCGTACTGAAAATGCAGTTGTCCGAAGCCCTAATCGGCGAGTTCTGCATTTTTAGGCTCAATTACTTGATCATATTCTTGGCGACAAAACGCAGTCCAAGGGTTTTTGCTTCTTTTTGGGCTATGCCAAAAGAAGGTGAGTGGACCTTTAGGTCCAATCGCAACAGAGATGCTAGAATAGTTGTAGTGGCGAAGAAAGATTCAATTCAGTATGTCTGTAGTAACTGCGGAGCTGCCGCTCAAACTTGGAGTGGTAAGTGCTATGTTTGTGGCGAGTGGAATACGATGCAAGAAACACTTTCCTCCGGGGATGTTGCGAGCTTGCAATCAAAAGGTTCTAAACTAACCTCGCAGACCATAACCTCAAGCCTGGCACACGATATGCCACGCCTAAAGACCGGTATTGCAGAGGTAGACACGGTTCTAGGTGGCGGCGTAGTTGCCGGTAGCGTCAACTTAATTGCCGGACAGCCTGGGATCGGTAAAAGTACACTACTACTGCAGCTAGCTAATACCTTGAGCAAAAATTACAAAGTCCTATATGTGAGCGGTGAAGAATCGGCGCACCAAATTGGCCTGCGAGCCGAACGCCTGGGCGCTAGTGCAAAAAACCTACAGCTGGCAACCAGCACAGTAACGGACGATATAGCCGCAACAATTGCCAGTGGTGATTACCAATTGGTCATCGTTGATTCGATTCAGACTGTTAGCTGCAAGAACATTGCTTCTGCCGCCGGCACGGTTAGTCAGATTACCAACAGTACACATCTGCTCACCACAGCCGCAAAATCAACCGATACCGCTCTAGTCATTGTGGGGCATGTTACAAAAGAAGGCTCTATTGCTGGCCCCAAAGTTCTAGAACACGTTGTGGACGTGGTTTTGCAGCTTGAGGGTGACCGTTATGGCGGGTTTAAGCTACTCAGGGCAATCAAGAACCGCTATGGTTCAACCAACGAAGCTGGTATATTCGAGATGACCGATAAGGGGTTGGAGACCGTGCAGAACCCATCGGCAGCTTTACTGGCCGAACGCCAAATCAGTGACGGCTCAATTGTACTGGCTACAATCGAAGGTACTCGCCCAATATTGGTTGAGGTACAAGCATTAGTAAACCGGACCAGTTACGGCTACCCTAAGCGCGCAGCTAGCGGCATAGACCTAAACCGGGTTAATTTATTAATCGCTATGCTGGAGCGCCGCACCAAGTTAAACTTAGCCGATCAAGATATATACATCAATATCGTTGGCGGCATAAAATTATCTGAACCTGCGGCTGATTTGGCAATCTGTATGGCTATCGCCAGCGCAAGTAAGGGTATGCAACTAAAAGGCAATGCTGTAGTATTTGGCGAGGTAGGGTTGAGCGGTGAGATACGTCACGTGCCCTATGTCGACAAGCGTTTAGCTGAAGCCAAGAAACTCGGTTTTGAAACGGCGATCGGCCCTATGCAAAAGGACGGCAAGAAACTTCCCGGCTACAGTGGAATGAAAGACGTTAAATCCGCACTAAACTCATTTTTATCCAAAGATTAAGGAACCTATGACAGATTTATTACAGATAGTATTACTGATTGCCATCCTGGGCTTTCTGCTCAAGCAGCGCCAGCCTGATGGTATCAAACCAAGCACTAAGAGCCGCAAAATGGTGCTAGACAGTTGTGCACTAATTGACGGCCGCATCGTAGAACTAAATAAACTCGGTTTTGTACCAGAAGAACTAGTTGTTCCAGAGTTCGTGTTACACGAGCTACAGATGCTTGCAGATGGCAACGATTCACATAAGCGTGAGAGAGCTCGTTATGGGCTTGATGTCGTCAAGGAACTGCAAGAAGGCGATTCGGCCAAAGTAGTTATTGACAGGTCTATCACTACCAGGCAGCCAACTGACGACAAGTTAGTCGCACTAGCTAAAAACTTGAAAGCTGGCCTTTACACAACTGATTTTAACCTCAATAAGGTTGCAGATATTGAGGGTGTCCAGGTCCTGAACGTAAACGAACTAGCTCAACAACTTCGGCCTACAGCTTTGCCTGGTGAGCGTAAAATGGTTAAGATCCTGCAAAAGGGCAGTAACCCAAAACAAGGCGTTGGTTATTTAGATGATGGCACCATGATCGTTGTTGATGATGCTGCAAGCCAGCTCAACAAGATTGTAGAGGTAGAGGTAACGCGCATACACCAAACTACCGCCGGAAAAATGTTATTCGCCTTCATGATTAATCGCCCGGCTGGTAATAGCCAAAAACGCAGTGCAGCAAAGCCTGACCAGCCAAATTCTTCTCTGGCGGGGCGCTTTCGTAGCAAAAGATCCAAAGCACCAGTGGTACGCTAGACTATAGGGCTACTTAATCAATATAAAATACCGCAAGATTTTTGCGGTATTTTATATGTTTAGCAATAATTGTGACTAATGAACGGTGCCTGACGAAGAATCATTGAGACCATCCTTTAACGTGACAGCAGTATTATTTGGAAGCGTCGCAGGGAAGGTACAAGAAGTATCACTCGCTGCACCGGTGCAAAGCAGAGTGTAAGGGCTGTTACTTAGGTAAACGCCGTATGGGCCTGTCCCGCCTGACCAAGTAAATTTAACAGATGCATTTATACCAGAGCCAGTCTTGGTAGCGCTCAGCAAAGTCAACGGTCCAGCAGAGCCAGTGCCATTAGAACTGCCAGTGATCGTAGCACTATCAGACGCATCATATAGGACACTGTCTACGACTGTGGCTGTGACAGTTTTAGTCCCGGCGTAGTCGGCTGTAAAGCTTACGCTTACCGTGCCAGAGCTGCTTATATTGACTGAGCCGCCAGCAATTGTCTGTCCATCTACAGAGAATGTAACGTTGCCTGGGTATTGGTCACTGGACAGTGGGTGAGTGCCCTGGCCAACATTCGCGGATAGATTGTATTTGTTGCCTCCGGTTGGGGTGGCTGTGATTTGTATGCTTGGCTTGACGTCACTACATTGGTGTATATCGTCCTGTTGTGAGGTGTCGGCAGTTGCACCGGCCCCGACGTATTTATCAACTGAGAAGCTGTTGGCAACGGTATCATTGATATCCTTGCGGGCACGGGTTGGAGTACAATCTGTAGCCGTTTTATTAGAGACAATGTCTATTGTTCTGGCAGCGCCTGTTTTCTTCTGGCCGCCCTTGTACCAACCTGGGAATAGATCGGTGGCAGAACTCGGAACAACTGCCCCAAGCCCCGGGTTAGACCTTACAACATAGGCGGCAGCGGTTTGTACGCCAGCTGGTTTGGCTCTATCCTCAGGTTTTAGATCTTTATGAGCGGCCTGCATCCAGCCTTGCCATACGGGCTGTGTCATACCTTCCATGGTTCCTCTCATGGCTTTTGTACGGTTGTGGTAGCCCACCCATACAGCAGCTGAATATTGGGTAGAGAAGCCAACCATCCAGCCATCTTTGGCATCGTTTGTGGTACCGGTCTTCATGGCAAACTTCCATGTGCCTTGGCTATTGGTGTAGCGGTGTGGCTTTCGTCCTGCCGGGAAGTAACTAGCGTTAGGGTCGCTTAACATGTCTGACACTATGTAGGCTGTATCAGCGCGTATGGCTTGTTCGCCCTTGGTTTGCTTCCACTCGTCTAATGTTTTTCCATCAGATTTCTCAATCTTCAAGATATATGTCTGAGGAATGTTGGTGCCGTTTCTAGATAACGTGCCCAGACCATGTACGTGTTCGTCCATTTTCAGATATGCACCGTCTCCAATTGCGGATGAGGCATAGCAAGGCCCAGTTTGGGTTAGGATCTCGTCTGTGTAACAGTTGTAGTTACCACGGCCATCGCCGGACAATGTAGCCGGTTCGTTGCCAGGTGATGTCATTAATTTGTGGGCTGTCTCAATAGTCTTGTCTACGCCAGTCATTAGCATGGCTTTAACGGCAGGGATGTTACGAGAGCCACCAAGTGCGTACCGCAGTGTCATCGGGCCAGGGAAGCGGAAGTCGTAGTCCCACAGACACTTCTTACTATTATCGCCGGTGGATGTAGGCCGGGACTTGTCAGTACATGGGTAACCTGGTATTTCACCCTGCGTATCATATAGAACTGAGCCGGCACCAACGTTATCGCTGTGTTCAATCAATGCAGCATAGTCGTATGGCTTAAAGCTTGATCCAGGAGGCAGACGATACCTAGCGTAGTTATTCTGCCCATGATCAGGATCATTAAAGTCGACACCACCAACCAAGGCAACCATCTGCCCGGTTTTTACGTCTTCTGCCGCAAAGGCAATCTCGTCACCACCTTGGCGCTTGACCTGGGCGATACCCTTAGCAACTTGTCGTTCTGCTTCGTCCTGGAGCTTAAGGTCAAGAGTAGTTATAACTTTCCAGCCACCACGCTTAACGGTTTCATCGCCGTATTCTGTCTCTAGTTGTTCCTTAGCAGTAAGGACAAAGTATGGGGCCCGAATACTGCCGTACTTAGGCTTAGGCGTCTTGTACTTGGCAAGGGTGTCGGTCTTTGTGGCTTCATCATGTTGTTGCTTGGAAATCATGTTCTCTTGAAGCATCACATCAAGAATGTAGTGTTGGCGGCCAACGAGCGCTTCTTTGTTAAAACGTGGCCCGTATGGCGAATAAACCGACGGCGCTTTAGGAATGGCGGCCATAAAGGCAGCCTCATCAAGCGTCAGGTCCTTGGCCGATTTCTCAAAGTAATCTCGTGAGGCAGCTTCAACGCCGTTTTGGACGTTTCCGTAGGGAGCTGTATTTAGATAGCCGGCTAAAATTTCTTTCTTAGAATACTCACGTTCTAGCTCGACTGACAAAATAAGCTCTTTTACCTTTCTGGTAATCGTTTGGTCTTTGGTCCAGTTGTTGTTTAGCTTTACTAGCTGCTGAGTAATGGTTGAGCCACCCTGGGTGCCTCCACTACGGTTAAACACATCATTAAAGCCAGCTCGGGCAATACCGCGGACATCAAATCCACCGTGCTTAAAGAAGTCTTTATCTTCGACTGCTACGGTAGCGTCTTTAACGAACTGTGCAATTTGGTCATCCTGAACAGGGATTCGCTTAACAGCATCGTAATCTTCAAACAGTAATGTCTGGCCGGATCTATCATAATAACGAATACTCCCACCAATTTTATCTCCGGAAATATCGCGTAGGTTTGGTAGATCTTTACGGAAGTAGGCAAATACACCAACCATAATTAAGAATCCGGCAATGATACCAATGCCAGCTATCTTGAGAGCCATGATTCCGCCCTCGCGGCTAAACCAATACTTATATACTCGTTTAGGGTGCAGGCGATAAATTATGCGTTTGATACGGGACTTTGGTAAGCCAGCTAGACGAGCTGCCCGGCGGCGAGCGCGGGCGTCACGGGCGGCCTGGAATTTCTCGCCCAAATTTCGATGAATCTTGATCGTCTGTCCACTTTTGGTCACGTAAGTGTTACGAGCATTACGAGCAGTCTGTCTTGGACGGCGGTTACCACCCTGATTTGAAGCCTTCATGAATCTGTTAGTCTCTCCCTTATAGGAACTTACGGTTCAGCATGTATTATAACCTGCGGATATAACTTATTACGCAAGAAAGTATGAATGAACTCCTACTCTCTTCCGTGTTAATTATAGCAAATACATCATAAGGACAAGCGATATTCAGGCCGAAAAATCCTATAATCATATCCGTATTATCTGTTACCATAGTAGATATATCGTAAAAATATAAGGGAAAGCTGAAATTATAATATGACGCTCTCGGAAGAACTAACTTGGCGTGGTTTCGTAAACCAGACGACTTTATCTGACATCACTGATTTGGACAAGACTTCACGCACCTTCTATCTTGGCGTTGACCCAAGTGCTCAGAGCATGCAAATCGGTAATTTAGCAGTAATGATGATGGTTCGTCATTTTGCAATGAAAGGGCACAAGGCGATTCTACTGGTTGGCGGCGCTACCGGAATGATTGGTGACCCTGATGGCAAAAAGCAGGAACGTGATTTATTGACGCTAGAACAGATTGAAGCCAATAAGGTCGCCATCGCTGCTCAATACAAGCAAATTCTTGGCGAGGTACCATTTGAGCTAGTAGATAATTATGATTGGTTTAAGGGCTTGGGTTACCTGGATTTCCTTAGAGACGTTGGTAAGTATGTACCTATGGCCCAGATGCTAGGTCGCGACTTCGTACAGTCACGACTCGGCGAAGAAGGCTCTGGCATTAGTTACGCAGAATTTAGTTACTCCTTAATTCAGGGATACGACTTCGTCCATTTATATCGCGACAAAGGTTGTACGTTGCAGATTTGTGGCGCCGACCAATGGGGAAATAGTATCACTGGTGTTGATCTAGCCCGCCGCATCGAAGGTGCCGAAGTACATGTCTGGAGTGCTCCTCTGGTGATTAACAAGTCTACGGGCATTAAATTTGGCAAGACCGAGGGTGGTGCGGTATGGCTCGACCCATCCATGACTAGTCCGTATAAGTTCTACCAGTTCTGGCTGAATGTCGATGATGAAGGCGTGGGTGACTACATGAAGATCTACACGCTTCTGAGCAAAGAAGAGCATGAAAAAATCATGGTTGAGTTCGAACATGACAAGGCTGGCAGGTTGGCTCAAAAGACACTGGCATATGAAGTAACCAAATTGGTCCACGGGCAAGCCGCAGCCGATTCAGTCGTGCGTATAACTAAGGTGTTATTTGGCGGTGGTGATTTGACCGACATCTCCTCGGAGGATGTAGACCAAATGAAGTCGGAACTGCCAACTATTCGTTGCAAGGATGGTGACCTAGCCGTGAATGCGGTAGTAGAGAGTGGCTTAGCAACTTCACTTGGTGAAGCCCGCAGGTTTATGCAACAGAACGGCATTACATTAAACGGCGACAAGATAGGCCCTGATTATGCCCTTACGCAGGATGATCGCAAGGCCGCTGGCTCCGCTTTGCTCCGCCGTGGCAAGAATACATATGCATTAATCGATATTAGTAATTAGCAGTCTGGTATACTCTTACAGACATGACAAAGAAAACCACCCCAACTCAACCATCAATTACCAAGAAAAAGGCAGATCAGTATAACGATCCAAGCCACAACTATCTCAAATACTGGGATGGGCGTGACTACGAACATGCTGCTGAGGAAATGGCCATACTCAGGCTAATTGGATCTAAGCATTTTAGGCACGCGGCGGACATCGGCGGCGGGTACGGTCGACTTTGCGTTTTTCTAGAGAACTTTGCTGATAGGGTTACACTTGCTGAACCCTCACAACAGCAGCTGGACATCGGTAAAGAATTCTTAAAAGATCACCCCGAAGTAGACCGTGTTCTAACTCAGGCCGATGACCTTAAATTCAAAGACAAGTCATTAGATCTTATTACTATGATTCGCGTCATGCACCATATACCCAACCCCAGCGTCGAGTTTTCTGAACTAGCACGTGTTTTAACTGATGATGGCTACATCATCCTAGAGGTTGCTAACTATGCTCATGGACGAAACCGTATTAAACATCTGGTAAAGGGCAAAAAACTACCAACAGAGCCAGTAGACATTAGATCCAAAGAGAACCAACGAGATGATGAAATAGCCTTTGTAAACCACAATCCTAAAACTGTGATAAAACAATTAGCACATGCTGGACTTAAGGTAGAAAAGACCTTATCGGTCTCTAACCTCCGTAGCCCAAGCCTTAAAAGGCTTGTTCCAAAGGGTGCAATGCTACTGACCGAGCGTATTTTGCAGCCAACACTCGCCAAGACCTACTTTGGCCCATCAGTCTTCTTCCTCGTTAAAAAAGCCCGCTAGAATACACACCACACCAGTCTGCTAGTCGGCATAGCCGACTGCGCCACTGGTGTTCTTGGCATATTTTGACAGTTTGGCTGTGATACTCACTTCACCGTACCGTCTGTACGGCTCGCTGGAGTTTCTCACCAAAAAACTGCCAAACTATGCTCAAGTGTGAATCTAAGCGAAATGCACCCGAAAGTGATTGATCGGACTAACGTCTTGAGAGAACTGGTCTATACTTAGTATAATGACATTGAATAGTCCGTTGACTGAAGTTAGGGGTGTGGGAGGCGAACTTTCTAAGAAGTTCGCTGTTCTTGGTGTTAAGACGGTGCACGATCTTATATATTTCTATCCGCGTCGGTACGACGACTATTCGGATATCCAGCCAATAAGTAAGATTAGACCAGGCGTGGTGACAATCAAGGCGGTTATTAAGCAGGCAAAAGGCCGCTACGTACGCCGAGGCATGCATATTACAGAAGCAGTCGCCAGCGATGATTCGGGGAGTGTTAGAATAGTCTGGTTTAACCAGCCCTACCGTGCAGCAGCCCTAAAATCGGACCAAGAATACTATATTTCTGGCGAATTTGCCCTAAAGAGCCAGCGGCTTAGTATTATGAATCCGTCAGCAGAACTGGTCAGTAGTTTCCCGGTTAATACAGCCCGTATAGTGCCGATATATCGCGAGACCAAGGGGCTGAAGTCAAGCCAGTTCCGCAAGTGCCTGTCCCAGGTCATGGGCGAGATTAGAACCCTACCCGAAAATTTGCCAAGCTGGATAGTCGACCATTACAAGTTAATTACTCATGCCCAAGCTATAGAAGCTATTCATTTTCCAGAATCAGCCGCCGCGTTACAGGCTGCCCGGCTAAGGCTTGGCTTTGAAGAAGTGTTTGGGCTCACCCTGGCCGCCCTTCTAAACAAGTACGAACTGTTGCATGATGAGGCAATTGCTATCCCGTTTGACGAGAAACTAGCGAAGGAGTTTGTATCTCATTTACCGTTTAGCCTAACTGATGCCCAGCGTAAGGTGATTTGGCAGATCTACAAGGACATAGGCAAAGTTCAGCCTATGAACCGCCTGGTTGAGGGTGATGTTGGCTCTGGTAAAACAGTGGTCGCTACTATGGCGGCAGTCATGGCCATGAAGCAAGGGTTTCAGGTGGCATTTATGGCTCCGACCGAACTACTTGCTAGGCAGCATGCTGAGACCGTACACGATTTACTAAAGCCACTTAATCTACAAGATGAGGTTGGCCTGCTTGTAGGTGGGCTTAAGCCAGCACAAAAGAAGACGGCTCAAGACCGCATCAAAACTGGCGATATGAGGTTTATCATTGGCACTCACGCACTCATTCAGGAAAAGGTCGATATGCATCGACTGGGTTTTGTTGTAATTGACGAACAGCATAGGTTTGGCGTTGATCAGCGTAAAGCACTCCAGGCCAAGGCTGGACACGCCCTACATGTCTTGAACATGACGGCCACACCAATCCCACGTAGTCTGGCCCTGACTTTGTATGGTGAGCTAGATATATCAATCATTGATGTCAAACCCGCAGGCCGTAAGACGATCAAGACTAAGATTGTCTCGCCTAATTCCCGCAAGCAGCTAAACGAAAAGATAGAAGCAGAACTGGCAGCTGGCCGCCAAATGTTCGTGGTATGTCCGCTGATCACAGAGTCAGAGGCTTTGCAGGCAAAATCTGTTGAAGTTGTATATGAAGAAATGCAGAAAGGCGCATTCAAACATAGGCGTATTGGGCTACTTCATGGCAAGATGAAGCCCGAGGACAAAGATGCTGTTATGCAGCAGTTTGCGTCGGGTAAGATTGACATATTAGTGTCTACAACGGTGATTGAGGTAGGAGTTAATGTGCCGAATGCTACGGTCATGTTGATAGAGAATGCCGAACGGTTTGGCTTAGCCCAAATACATCAACTAAGAGGGCGCGTTGGCCGTAGCGAGCACCAAGGCTACTGTTACTTGATGCTGGGCGACAGCTCCGAACCAAGCCGCCGTCTGAGAGCGCTTGAAAGCAGCAGTGACGGCTTTGCACTTGCCGAACTGGACCTTGAAATACGCGGCCCGGGGGCTATTTACGGCACGATGCAGCATGGACAACTGGATCTTAGGATTGCAAAATTGACGGACACTAAGCTTATCGCTGCTGCCCGTAGAGCTGCGCAGGAATTCATAGATCGACAAGAAGATTTGCTACAATATAAAGAGTTACACGGCCGTGTCCAAAAGCTTAGAGCGGTCACTAATCTAAATTAGCTAATAGAATGTAGAAGATGGAATATAGCAGAATTATTGAAAATGTGACGCCAAATTCCGATAGCCAAATTCCAATCGCTACGGAGCGAAGCTCCGATGTATAGCGGTACAACTTTGACCAAGTACTCGGGACGTATGCTAGGCGCTCACCAAAAACTCGACCGCGTTGCCCGGCGTCATTTGTCTCTGCTACTGAAAGACGAGAGCTTATTCCCGACTATCAAGCAAATACTACATTTTGAGGGCAAAAATGGGCCAGACGCCATCAAGCGTAAAAGCCCTGCTAAGGACGAACCCTGGCACTACTTTAACCCCTTTGAGCCAGAGGACACTCAGTTGCTTGACCTGATAGACGACCACTACAAACAACTAGTAAAAGAGCTTGGCACAAAAAACTTTGAACGAGCAGCCTTTGACAGCGCGTGGCTGGCACATGCCTTAGTAGACGGGCTGACACCGGCGCATCATTTCCCATATGAAGAAGAACTGGACAAGTTGCGTAAAGGAGCCGGCAATGAAAGCCGTACAACCATAAAAGAAAAGCTTGTCATGCACGGTGATACCAAGGCCGAACTTTTAGTAAACAACTGGCGAATGTGGGGAACCAAAGGCCTTATGACAACTCACGGCAGTTTTGAGTGGGGTTTCTCTACCTTGATTGCGCCGATGAGTTTCATTGATGCCGTACCAACGGATAGTGATATTCGATTGTTCCAAGAAATCGGGATTAGACAATATTTTGTGCGAGTGGCCCGCGAGATCGCGGTACTTGATCTGTTCAATGATTACTATGAAAAGGGCTGGAACCTCAGGTTAGCTTACAGAGTACGTTACAAACTTGCACCCATTCTAATCAAGACTATTACTCTGTCATGGTATGCGGCCGTGATGGACGCCAAGAAAGCCAGTTTATGAGGATTGTAGCGGGTACACTTGGCGGCAGGACCTTCGAGGCGCCGCGTGGTCATCGTACCCACCCTATGGGAGACAAAATTCGGGGCGCTTTGTTTAATATTCTGGGCGATATTCACGGACTATCGGTACTCGACTTGTACGCCGGGAGCGGGGCAATTAGCTTTGAGGCTATCAGCCGCGGTGCTGCCAGCGCACTAGCAGTCGAGGCTGACAAAGTTGCTCAAACGGCCATCAGGCGCAATATTGAGAGCCTAGGAGTCGATGAACAAGTCCAATCCGTTAGAATCTATGTCCACAGTTGGGTTCACCGCAACAATAAGACTTTTGACATCGTGATTGCCGACCCCCCATACGACGATCTCCAGTATAAAACCCTCGACAAGCTACACCAGCTGGTAAATCCAGGTGGTGTACTCGTATATTCGTTACCTCCTGGCACTAGGTTAGTGCTGCCAGAAACATGCCAAAAACTATCAGAAAAAACGTATGGTGACGCAACGTTAGTATTTTATCGAATCCTGCCAAGCGTTACATAATTAGTTTGCATTCCGTCGGTATTATTGTAATCTATCTATTATGTCTATTGCAGAATTGCCCTCGTCTATGAATCCACTCGAGCAAGTACTAAACCCAGAGGGATTGGTATTGCATCGTGGTTGGGATGACGGCCTTGCTATGCAAATCGCCACAAATTCAAAACAAGACCATATCAGGCAGTGGACCCCAAGAGACCATGATGAGCTATTTAGGTCAGAGAAGGCGGTTAATGAGTGGTATGGGAACAGGTTCAACGGAAAAGATCCACTAATTGTTTGGCTGGGTAATGCTGCTGGCGAGCTAGCGGGGCTAGCGTGGGTAGAAAACATTGACAGAAAGAGAAGCGCAGCTCTTCGAATTTTTGGAGTAAGAGTTTACGATGGTTTCCGTGAACAAGGCTTAGGGACTGCTCTAGCCGATGAAGTACACCATGTAATAGATACAAAAAGGCGCGGCATGAAAACTTCGTATAGAATGAAACGAACGAATAATGCTGCATTCTCGATTGGTGTGGGGCTGGGCTACAAACTCAATCTTTCAGGTAGTGGGTCCCAGGGCCTACAAGAATATCAACGAAATTATTAAAAATAATTTAACAGTAGTGTATAATCGGACGGTATTCTTACACACTATGCGCGAGTGGTGGAACTATACCCCACAAAACAGGTTTTGCGGGGGCCCCATTTGGTAGACACGCTAGTTTTAGGGTCGCCAATGGTGACTAAGTCATCTAAAATATGTCTTGAACCTTATTGGTTATATATGCGCGAGTGGTGGAATTGGTAGACACGCTAGTTTTAGGAGCTGGTGCCGTAAGGTGTGGAGGTTCAAGTCCTCTCTCGCGCACCAATGAAGAAAGATCCCTTGTGGGTCTTTTTTCATTGGTTCATAGGAAGCTTCACCCTGGGTGTGGAGGTGAGAAGCGCCAGTGGCGCTTCGCAAGGCGATCTTCACCTGAAAGCTGTGCTTTCATGGCAGAAGTCGCGGGGTCGCGGAACGTGACCAAGTCCTCTCTAATACTTTGTTGTATACTGGATCTCAATGAGAGAGTTTGACCCAACACTATCAGAAATTGTCATAATACAAAGGTCATTTGATATTGAAAACTTTTCTGGAGCTGATACGCTAGATGGCAAACGGACTCATATAGTATTACATCTTGGAAAATTGATGGGTAAATTCGCAACCGTTGAAGAACAGGCCGATCATGGAGTGGTTGATGCATCTGTTTTGATGACTGATGTTGCACCAGATTTGCTAGTATATGCCGCCCAGTTGACTGAATACACTGGCGGCGACTTATCTTTGCAGTATGCACGATACGCAGGGTTGCAGGGATACCGCTATGCAGATGCACCAGAACCTGCAACTCTTAGTGAACTGCAGTTTGAGCTTAGTGATTTCTCTCAGCAGCTTGGCTCGAGCTCGTCTGCTGAGGAACGACGTGATATCTATTTTGAATTACATCAACCCATTGCTGAACTTGCTGCTATTGAACTAAATCGAATTATGGCAAAAGGCGATATAGACAAAATAAAGTACGGTATTGCTCCGTTACTAGTTAGATCTGCAATTGAAATTGCTAATTTGACTAATGAAAGTCTATCGGCAGCTTATGATCAAAGACTTGATTATGTTGCAGAACGCAATGGTAATGGAATTGCATCTGCCAAACGAGCAAGGAGTAAGGTCCAGTAATGGGCTCTCTGATGTATAATGATCAGTAACTATGGCTTTATCAAAACAACCCTATAAAGGCGCCCGAGATTTCTATCCAGAAGATAAGCGCCTCCAAAAATACATGTTTTCCAAAATGCGTGAGGTTTGCGAACGCTTTGGTTACGAAGAGTACGATGCCCCAATCCTGGAACCTACCGAGCTATTCGCTAGCAAGACATCCGACGAGATAGTAAACGAGCAAACTTACACCTTCACAGACCGTGGGGATCGTAGCGTCACCATCAGGACAGAAATGACACCAAGTGTGTCGCGCATGGTGGCGGGTCGGCGCCAAGAACTGGCATATCCTGCCCGCTGGTATTCTATCCCTAATATTTGGCGTTACGAGCGGCCTCAGCGTGGCAGGCTCAGGGAATTTTGGCAGCTAAACGTAGATGTCTTTGGTCTGGCCGGGCTTGAGGCAGAGCACGAAATGATCCTGCTAGCAGATAACATTATGAAGTCTTTTGGTGCCAAGGCCGACACATACACCTTCAAACTTAATAGTCGTAAACTTATCAACTCTCTAATGAATGATGTCTTGCAATTGGACGAGACTCAGTCACAGACCATGATCCGTCTGATTGATCGTATGCATAAGTTAGAACATGCCGAGTTTGTTGGCCAAGTTGATGGTTTGTTTAGCCCAGCACAGCGCGAAAGCGGCAAGCCAGACGTATTGTTTAGTTTCCTAAAAGTTACTAACTTGCAGGATTTGCCATCAGAAGTAGCAAGTCATGAATCGGTCATAGAACTAGTAAAGCTAATGAAACTGCTCAAGCAGTCAGATGTTAGCAATATTGAGTTTGACCCAACACTCATGCGTGGTTTTGATTATTACACGGACGTTGTTTTCGAGGTTTTTGATACAAGTGAGGACAACAATCGTTCAATGTTTGGTGGAGGTCGCTATGATGGGTTAGTCGGTCTGTTTGGGGTTGAGCCTGTAGCGACAGTTGGTTTTGGAATGGGTGATGTCACTCTGCAGAACTTTCTAGAAGTACACAAGCTGCTGCCAGTAATCCGCCCTGAATCTGATATATATATCTGCCTGATTGGCGATGTATACGAGAAGGCCCAGAAGCCTATTAGCGAGCTGAGGGAAATGGGGCTAAATGTGGTTGTAGATTCTACCGGACGCAAGCCAGAGAAACAGCTTAAGTCCGCAGTTAAAAAAGATGTCCACTACGCCTTATTTATTGGCGAAAAAGAGTTGTCTAGCGAGCAGTACACCATTAAGAACTTGCATAGCGGTGAAGAAGAAAAACATGGCCTGCAGCGAATAGTAAGCACCGTCAAGGATTACCGCAAACCGTGACAGCCAGCAATCACGTCGTAATGGGGGCATTGATTGCTGCGGTCTTGCCGCAGCCGGCCGTGGCTATCCCTTTAGCGTTTGTCTCGCACTTTGTACTGGATGCCATGCCACACTATGGTGACACAAACAAACATTCTTGGCTCAATAGAAACTTTAAGTATGTTCTTGCTATAGACTTGGTGTTGTCGATCTTATTCCTTTCTGCAATTATTGCCCTACAGCCTGTAAGTTGGGTACTGCTTATTATTTGTGGAATTGTAGCAGTCAGCCCAGATGTTTTGTGGTTGCCATATTTTTTGGCTGACCTAAAGCACCAAGAACTTGAGCATTCACGTTTGGCAAAATTTCTGAAGTGGATCCAATGGGGCGAGCGACCATGGGGTATTTATATTGAAGGTATCTTTCTGGTGGGAGTTTCAGCCGTGTTCCTCGGCGTTGTTCGCTAATCTGTGGAAAAATATTCCGCCATCTGTTACAGTAGGTACCTATGCAAGTAAAACGAACCAACCCATCCGATACAGAAGTCGTGCTCAACATTGTCCCAAGTGACAAAGAGCTCGCGTCTATGAAACAACACGTGTTAGGCCACTTTAGGGGCCAAGTTAAGATTGCTGGCTTCCGCGAAGGCAAGGCACCACTAGAGCTTGTCGAGAAAAACGTAGACAGCGCAATGTT
>Ga0172379_10001734_pt1 | contig 42000 bp, 34 predicted proteins | sample GrowelOW334metaG_FD_119756 | JGI IMG/M metagenome (GOLD analysis project Ga0172379, IMG submission 119756) | Groundwater microbial communities from an aquifer near a municipal landfill in Southern Ontario, Canada - Groundwater well OW334 metaG | ecosystem: Environmental > Aquatic > Deep... | reverse complement strand
CTTCCGGTAGCCTGGATGCACGGGAAAGATGAATTGTACAGTACCCTTCGCGGTCCGGCCAAAAACATGGAGATCCTTGCCACCGCCTACGCGGATACTGCCAAAAGAGGTACCGGCCGCGACGAACCCATGCTGATGACGATCACCTGTGGCAAAGGACGGATCTTCCACACCGCCATGGGACATGTCGGCAAAGACGCAACCCATCCGGCAACCGAATGTGTCGGATTTATCGTGACGTTCCAGCGCGGCGCCGAATGGGCCGCCTGTGGAAAGGTTACCCAGGCCATACCGATCGATTTTCCGAATGTGGCAGGTTCCGTTTCCAGGCCTGAATACCGTGAGGTTACCTTATCAGAAGATCTCGATAAAATCGCCACCTACACCATCGACAAAAGCACCAAATACCTGACCGACCTGCAGGCCAGAATCCGCCAGGTGAGCGGCAATCCTGCCGCCCTGCTTGATCTCGAAAAACAGATGGTCAGTATCCTGAAGGAGAAAGGTTCTACCGTTGAGGGGAAAAAACTGATCCTGAAAGAACTCGCCTGGATGGGCTCAGACTATTGCATCCCTGCCGTTCAGGAACTCCTCAAAAACGAGGAACTGAAGGAGGCGTCAACTTTCACATTGGAGAGAATGAAAGGCCCACGCAAAATTTGAGCAATAAACTATTATTACACAGAGTTACACGGAGGAGCACAGAGTTTCACTGAGAAAAATAGTGGTTACTCAACGCATTTGGGCTTTGCGTTCCTTTGCTGTTTTTCTTGGCGGACTTTGCGTGAAATAATGGAGTTAAATAAGAGGTTAAATATTTTCGGGAAGATTGTTTTCGACTAATTGTTCTTGTCGAAAATATGGTTGAACAAATCTCCATTTCCTCCCTTATTTTTCTAAATTTGTTTCTCCGTGTAACTCTGTGATTCCTCTGTGGTTCTCTGTGTAACATTTTAAAACGCGCCAAATCATGTTCTCCCTGATCATCCCTGTCTACAACGAAGCGCAACTGATCGACGATCTGGTTGCCCGGGTCGTTGCCGCTGTAAAAACCTTTGCCGGCGACTACGAACTGCTCTTTGTCGACGATGGGAGCACAGACACAACAGTGGAACAGCTTTTGAAGCACCGCCTGAAGAACAAAAAAATCAAGATCATCTCCCTCTCCAAAAATTTCGGTCACCAGGCGGCATTCACCGCCGGACTGGAACACGCTACCGGGGATATTGTCGCCATGATGGATGGTGACCTGCAAGATCCGCCAGAACTACTGGCAGAAATGTACAGTAAAATTACCAGGCAGGGATACGATATTGTCAGTGGGAGAAGGATCGGTCGAAAGGGGAAAAATCGGCGGACCTTCTATACTTTTCTCTTCCACCTGCTCTTCAAAAATATTGCCGGACTCGAAAACATGGAGAACGCCGGCAACTTCTCAATGATGACGCGCGAGGCGCTGCAGGCCCTGCTCTCCCTGAAAGAGAAGGTGAGATACATGCCAGGGCTTCGCTCGTTCATCGGCTTCAACCAGGGAACCGTCGATTACATCCGTGATGACAGGGCGCATGGCGAACCCAAGATGAGCCTCTCCAAACTCTTTGCCCTGGCCACCGATGCCATCTTTTCATTTTCCAGGTTTCCCATCCGGTTGTGTCTCTGGCTCGGCTCGGTTGGCACCATCGTATTTCTGTTGGCAGGGATTTATGTGCTGGTAGAAAAGATTCTCGGACTGGCAGTTCTCGGATGGTCATCCACCTTGCTGAGCATCTATTTCCTGGGCTCCATCCAGCTGATCTTCCTGGGCATCGTCGGCGAATATGTCTTCCGCATCTACAAGGAATCCCAAAACCGCCCGATCTATTTCATCCGCAAAATCCATGAAGATTCGACCGAAGCATGAAGTTTGCCTCGTATTAAATTATACACAGAGTTGCACAGAGGAACCACAGAGTTTCACGGAGAAAAAATTAGAATTAGCATTTACCTGAATTTTAATGGCATAACGATTGGCTTAATAAAGATTCATATTCTTCTTGACTCTGTGTAACTCTGTGGTCCCTCTGTGCTACTCTGTGTAACCTCTTACAGGACACAACTATTTTTTCAATATATTTGGATATAAAAAATCCCGGATGCAACCTCCCATCAACCCCATCATTTACCGCCCCTTGTCCGGCAAGGACAAAATTGCCAGAGGGATTTTCGACATCTGCGCCGGGTTGCTGCTGGTTTTTATCATGATGAGCAGCAAAGAGGCCGGCATCTCGGGCGATGAGGAGGTCCACTTCCGCCAATCCGAAAAGGTTTACAACTATTTTGCCACCCACGGAACCGACCAAAGCGCACTCGATACGCCAACTTCCCACCTCAAATACTACGGCCAATCCTTCGACAACCTCACCACAATCCTGATCCGTTGGTTCGATATCGACGACATCTACACCTTCCGCCACCAGATGAACGGCCTGGCTGCCTGGCTCTGCATCGTTCTGGCGGGATTTCTGGCGGTTTGGCTTTCCGGGTACGGCGCCGGAATCATCACCCTCTTCCTCTTCGCCCTCTCACTCACATTTTTGGGCCACGCGCAGAACAACCTCAAAGACATCCCCTTCGCCCTGGCCTACCTCGCCGGTACCCTCTTCCTGCTGCGGTGGCTCTTCGCGGAAAAGAGAAACTGGAAAAATGCTACACCACTTATATTCTCAATTGCTTTCTGCATAAGCATCCGTCCCGGCGGACTGCTGCTTATCTGCTACCTGCTGCTTTTCGCGGCCTTCCTGGAGTTCAAAACCTACCGGGAAACTACCAAAATCAACATTGGTACACTAAAAAACAAACTAACGTGGATCGCTGCGATCCTGCTTATCTCCTACCTGCTCGGTATCCTGCTCTGGCCCTACGTTTTGCTCAATCCAATCACCGGTTTCTGGAAATCGTACAACGTGATGACGCAATTCCCCACCACCATCCGCCAAATTTTCGAAGGACGGCTGGAGTGGTCCGACTGGATGCCCTGGTACTATCTCCCAAAACTGATGCTTATCACCATTCCGCTGGTGGTATGGGTAGGTATCCTTGCTTTCTTTACTGTGTCCGGGAAGTTTGTGAAGCAACAGTGGCTCAAATATGCAATATTGATCTTCACCATCCTCTTCCCGATCCTATTTGTGATTTATGAGAAATCCAATCTCTACGGCTCCTGGCGCCACTTCCTGTTCGTCTACCCGGCCATGGTGGTACTCGCCGCCATCGGACTCTGGCATCTGCTCAACCATCTCAAATCGAAACTGATTTGGGGAGTAGCGATCACGGTAGTTTTGTTGCTGGCCATTCATCCCCTCAGCTTCCTGGTAAGGACTCATCCCTATTATTACCTCTATTACAATCAGTTAACCGGCGGACTAAAAGGCGCATACGGAAAATACGAAACCGATTATTACTACCACTCCATCCGCGGAGGGTCTGAATGGCTGATCAATTACCTGAAAATCAACCATCCAAATGACAGCCTGCAGGTGGCCACCAACTTCCCGGCCGATTGGTTTTTCCGAAATGAAAAAAGACTGGATGTCAAGTATTATCCATGGACTGACCGTAGCCAGCACGACTGGGATTACTTTGTAGTGGCCAACAGCTACATCTCGCCTGCCCTTCTGAAGAACAAAATGTGGCCTCCCAAAAATTCCATCAAAATCATTTATGCCGACGACATCCCGATTTGCGTGGTGGTCAAGCGGGAAAGCAAGCAGGATTTTCTGGGATACTTATCGATTCAACAGGAGCATCTCGAAGAAGCAGTCAAATATTTTGAAGAAGCCCTGAAAAAAGAGTGCCAGGATGAACTAATCTTTTTTAATTTTGCGACGGTCTGGTACGCTGTGGGTGATAAAGTAAAAGCAATGTCGCTCCTGCAAAAAGGGTTGGAGATCAATCCGGAAAATGAGCAGATCCTGATGTTTCAGGCAAATATCCATGCCGAAAACGGGGAGAAGGAGAAGGCTGCGGTTTTGTACAAACAGGTGATTGGCCTCAACCGGAAATATTTCGAAGCCTATCCGCCACTGGCAAAGATCCTGACCGGAGAAGGAAAACTGAAAGAGGCCCGCGCACTGCTCAAAAGCTGCCTGACAATGAACCCCGGATTCAAGGCTGCCTACGCAGGATTGGCCGACTGTTACCGGGTAAGCGATCCTGATGTGGCCAAGAAATATGATGAATTGGCGAAGTAGCCCCTTTGTGAAAACCTTCGTGAAACCTTTGAGTCCTTCGTGGTTAATTTTTTTCTCACCATAAAGTACACGAAGGAAAGCACAAAGGAAACTCAAAGGATATCCGTTTTAAAAAATTAAATTTTATAACAATAATTTACTCAAAATGAAAAAATCCATCATCCGTTTGGCACTGGCATTTGTCATGATGCTGAACATCGCAGGAGTCGCTTTGGCCCAACAAGCAAAGGCACAAAAAGATACCGTCAATGCCGACAAGGCTGCCAAACCCGTATTCTATGATGCGGCCGAAGAGGAAACCAAAAGTGGTTCAAATACAGCCATCTATATTGCTGTCGGTGTTGTGGTAGCCGCCGGTGTCGTCTTTATGTTGCGCAAAAAGAAAAAATAAGGTGTATTTGGATTAATTTTTGTGTTCCGGTGCGTCGGAACACAAAAATTAATCCAAATACATTGATTTTTTGCTTTTGGGCACCGCCTCCCCAATCACCGCCGACTCAGGCAAGCCGGCCTTTTTCAATGCCTCCAAAACTACTTCCACCTTTGCGGCCGGCACCGCCATCAGCAATCCTCCGGAGGTTTGGGCATCACAGCAAAGCATCTTTCGTTCATATTCGAGGGAAGATCCGAAGACCGTACTCTCCTTCACAAATTCCAGGTTCCTGAATGCCGCTCCCGGGATGCACCCCTCTTCAAGCAATGCCAAGGCCTCAGGAAAATGTGGCAGTACCTTCGACTGGATCCGGATCGTTACATTGCTTGCCTCCGCCATCCGCATCGCATGACCGAGTAACCCAAATCCGGTGATATCGGTAGCCCCTTTCAAATTATATTCCTGCATCACTTCCGCTCCGCTTTTGTTTAGCAGCTTCATGTAATCCAAAGCTCTTTGCACGGTTGCCTCATCCGTCATTCCGTTTCGCTGTCCGGCTAAAATCACTCCGGAGCCCAATGGCTTGGTCAGTATCAGCACATCCCCTGCCCTAACACCTGAGTTGGTGATCAGCCTGTCAGGATGCACTGTTCCCACCACCGCCAGTCCAAACTTGGGTGGATAATCCTCAATGGTATGGCCACCCAACACCAACGCTCCGGCCTCGGCTACCTTGTCGTGCCCCCCTTGCATGATTTCCCCGAAAACTTCGAGCGGCATTTTGGCAGCGGAGAATATCATCAGGTTCAGAACGAGCAGTGGCGTTCCTCCCATGGCATAAACATCGCTCAGCGCGTTGGCCGCGGCAATCTGTCCGAACTCGAAGCCATCCCGGCAGACCGGCGGGAAAAAGTCGGTGGTATAAATCAGGGCCGTCTCATCGTTGAGCTTGTAAACACCTGCATCATCATGCGTTTCAATCCCGACCATCAGATTGGGATGCTCCACCCTGGGCAGCTTCGCCAGGATCTCCCCCAACTGAACAGGGGATAATTTGGCCGAACAACCACCCTGCTCAACCGTAGATAAAAGATCAAATTTCATAACCACAAAAATAGCCACAGATTGCACAAATAAAAAACAAATGAACACAGATGAACCCCTTCCCTACCACAGATTGCACAAATGAACACAAATTAACCACGGCTAACCACGGATTTCACAAACTACACAGATTAAAAAAAAACCTTCAAATATTTCAAACCCACTAAAACCGGGCCCTTACCTCAAATAGCACAAATGAACACAAAGAAAAGCGCTCCCTGAAAGAAAATAAATACCAAAAAATTCGTTTATTTAATTCATTTACTGTAACTTGTATAAACAATCATATTCTTATATTAGTTACAATATGGATGAAGAATACATTTTTAAGGATGAATGCTAATTAATTTTGGTACTGAAAAACTCGAATACAAACGATTTATCTTCTAGTTACTGTTTCTCAGCTAAATGAACCCACATCCTATATAGCTCCATTTGTGGTCATTTGTGTCCACTAGTGGTCAGGGCAATCTTATTTGTGTCCATTTGTGCCATTTGTGGTAGAGCAATCTTATTTGTGTCCATTTGTGCCATTTGTGGTAGAGCAATCTTATTTGTGTCCATTTGTGCTATTTGTGGTTAGGGCCGGATTAATGGTTTTAAAACTCCACTTTCACCATCGCGGTCCCGTTAAAATCTTTTACCCGTACCGATTCAGTATCAGCATCATAACTCCCGCCTGATACTTTAACCGCTTTTTTCCCTTCTGGGTGTGGCAGACGAATGATCACATCATTGGGTTTGGTTCCGGAATCGCAGACAATGGACGTTTCAATAAATCCTGCCTTTGTGTTAGAAGTGACCTGCAACGAGACAGGACCAAAATAGCTGACTACGTTTTTCAGTCTGATCTGCTTTCCGTCCTCCATCCATTTGCGCGGTATTCCGGGTAATAGTTTTAAGGTTTGGCCCTCTTCAAGGTACAACATCCATCTTGTTTCCATCAGAAACCATCCCTCTTCATGCGTTTTATGAGCACTGACCTGGAAAACATGTTCCCAAAAAGTGTAGGTTTCACAGTCGGAAAGCGCTGAGAATGTGTTGTAATAAGTTTTTAAGAATGGCTTTGTCAAACCAAGTTTCAACTGAATCCAGTTATGCCGGCTGTAATAGGGTTGACTGAAGGCTGCATTGCGCTGATAAAACAATTCGCTGTGGTAATCCAGTATCATTTTTGATACCGGCTCCTCCGGCGCGAGTACTTCACAAAAGACAAGATACAACGGCCCTAACAGCACATCGGGCACCGTAACCGTTCCATGTGAGAAAAAGGTTTCTGGGGTGATGTGCAGCGCTCTGGGACCCACCGCCTCCGTCCAGGGTGGGACGGTAGGGCACCATCGGCCATCGCCAAGTGGAACAACCGGAGAGTTTGAAATACTGTTCATCAATGAGATACGGATGTCCAGCTTCCATGCCTCGGCTTCCTGTGCCAATCGCTTTGACTGTGCCACATTGATATCCTTCAGCATTTCGGCCACACGGCTGACACCCAAATAAGCATAAGCGTTGAGCATGTATTGATGAAACGGATCTTCCGGATCGGCAACTTTCCCGGCAATCATTCCATACCCTTTCCCTGACAGTTCTTCTTTCTTATTCTTCGCTCTCCACTGGATCAAAAAGTCGCATGCTTTTAACAACTTGGGTTCAACCTGTCTCATCCATTCCTTATCCCCGGTATAACGGAAGTATTCACCCATGCTCCAAAGCGCGGCGCCGGTCTCCACCATATAACCGCCAAAATTCTGAATCATCCCGTCATCATGCTGTTTGTCCAGGAAGAAGGTGATGGACCTGCGGGCAATATCAGGTAATCCCATCGAATTATAGAACTGTACAATCGGAGAACTTTCAGTGCCAATGGGAGAATACACGCCGATGGCCGGGGCCAGCGTTCCATCGGGTTCAGTCCCGTAAGTGATCAGGTCGAGGTGCAACAATCCTGCCCGAATCATTTCATTGATTCTCTGCTCGGGTACACTTATCCGCGCGGCTTTATCCAGTTTTTCCTTCCAGAACAGCCTGCATTCATCAAATCTTGAATCGAACGATTGTTTGGACAATTCCACTCCCCTCTCTTGGGAAATGGGCGAGTGTGGAAGATAAAATTCGAATACCGCCTTTTCATTCGGTTTTAACAATACGGCTATCTCCTCGTCATGCAATGGCCGCCCGTTTAATTTGCTGATTCCAAAGATTCTGCCTGATGAAAAAGAAGAGAAACCGTTTTCCTTGTTGAAAGTGTAGTCAACTTTTTTCGCCGACCCCGCTGCATTTGGCCGCACTGTCTTAAACCAGGCATAACGTGGAACAGAAGATTTATTAATTGCTTCGTTGCGGTAATACAAAACCGTAGTTTCCGTTTTGTTATTTTCATCTTCAAGCCTTGGCTGGACGAGTTCTTCCTGTCCCTTCGTGAGCATATGCCCCCTGCTGAACCTGTCCGCAACCAAAAAATCAGTTCCAATGGTAGATTGGGCAGTTAAAGGAGATTTTTCCAACGAAACAAAAGCGGTCGAACGGTATTCAATATCCTCATCCATCAGGGTCGTATGAAGAATAGGTAGCACGCCCTCTTCCAACCTTCGGGGAGTGCTTATTGCTACACCCTGGCCACGTCCGACAATGTATCCGTATTCCACGGCCCTGTTTTCCAATTCAGGCAGCAAAACTGCAGAATAGGAATTGCCTGGACTGATCATGTTCATCTCACTTTTTGGATTCGTACGGTTATCCGACAATTCGAAGATGCGCATATCACGGCTTATTCCCAACCATGTTGGACAGGGTTGATTTCGTGTATGCACGGCCGCGGAATCAAAGGATTCTTCCGGTTCATCCGCAATTTGTTGCAGCTTGCTTTTCAGATTGCGTTGCTTTACTGCAGACTCGATCTGAGCATAACTCCGGAGATCGTCAAATGGAGCTACTGCAACGTGATATTCGGGTATATAAATGGGGTAATCTTTATTGACATCCCTGAGAAAAAAGGAAAATGGATCTTGATCCGTCCTGACAGTTACAATTGTAGCTCCACTGCCCGTGTTGTTCTGAACATTCATTAAGGTAACAACAATGCGCACCACATCATTCGATTTTATTTCAAATGAATTCCCTTTGATCCTTCCCTTTCCCGTAACGATTTCAATCTTTGACAGTTTCCCGTTCAGGACTTCAATGGTTCCTTTGGATTGGACCTTCTGCCATGAAAGTGCAATTTTCTGATTGTCTGAACTTACACTGGTTTGCCCCAAAACAATGAAAGAACAGCATACCAACACAAACAATCCTGTCAGAAAAAGTCTCAATGTTCTCATGGATGGAAAAATTTAGTGTACACTTTATACCTTGGCCTACATGCAATGTTTTTAAGCATGGATATTTAATCCGGGATAGTATATGGAATTAACAAATTTCCAAAAATTCAATGTTAATGAACAGTTTGGTAGCATAAATTTAATCATTCGAACATATCAAAATAGTCTGAATCAGGATTTTCAGAATTAAAAAATTAACAGAATTGGAGTAGTGACGTGATTATATTTTCGGATTCGTAAACCTTATTTTTCAGCTGTAACCTTAGTAGAAAGTATATAATTGATTGAAATTAAACATATTACCTTGCTTTGGATATCACTTTGCGACTAATCCGGATATGATTCTGCAATTGACATCAGGAATAATCTAATAAGGTTTTTTACAAATCATAATCCTGTTAATTCTGAAATTCTGAAAATTCTGATTCAGACATTAGCCTCCCACGCTCGCCTCAATCCCATTCTCCCTGAAAATATCAACCGCCATTCGTAGTCTCTCTTTGGTTGGTTCTTCGAGTGCTACGAACGCCTCCCCCCTTCCCAATTTCTCGTATTTTGTCTGCGCAATCTTGTGGTACGGCAGCAAATTCACCGCGATCCTCTTCCCCGGTAACTAGGCAATAAATCGTGCAGCCTCAGTGATATTCCTCTCATCATCGTTCACGCCGCCAATCAATGGTATCCGGATGTTGATGCTGGCCCCGCTCTCCGCCAGTACCCTGAGGTTCTCCAGTATCTTCCCGTTGGGTACCCCCGTCCATTGGCGGTGACGGTCGCTGTCCATCATCTTGAGGTCGTACAAAAACAGGTCGGTCCGTTTGGCCACCTCCAGCAGAATATCCGTGTTTACCAATCCCGCCGTATCCACAGCGGTATGAATTCCCTGTTCCCGGCATTCATCCAAAAGCCTTACCAGGAAGTCGGTGTGCAGCATCGGCTCACCTCCCGAGAAGGTCACCCCACCGCCCGACTGTTCGAAGAATATCCGCTCCTTTTCAATCTCGACCAGAATCTCCTCCACCGAATAGAGAGTCCCCGACATCTCGATCGCCTTGGTCGGACAAACAGCCGCGCAGGTGCCGCAAAGTTGGCACAATGTCGTATCCGTAACGATTCCCTCAACCGTCAAGGTTAGCGCTACGTTGGGACAGGCAGAAACGCAGGTGCCGCACCCGATGCACCTGGCCGGCGCGTACATCCGCTCCTGATCCGCTGAAATACCCTCGGGGTTGTGGCACCTAGCACAGTTCAGGTTGCACCCCTTCAAAAAGATGACCATCCTGATCCCCGGACCATCGTGGATCGCGTAACGCTTGATATCGAACACCAAACCACCTTCCTTAGATTCTATCATGATCTTACCTCAGATTACACAAATTAAAACTGATGAACACAGATGAACCCCTCCCTACCACGGATTACACGAATTAAAAGAAAGAATGCTTTCTCCGTTTCAATTCTTCAATATCGGGAGTCCCCTCATTTCCACATTTTCACATTTCCCAATTTCCACATTCATCGCTTCCTTCGTCCTAGTCGTCCTAGTCATCCCCGTCCCTCTCCGTTTCCCATCTGCGGCAGTTATTCGAAAATTTCGAATAACTGAGGCTTCTTCCAACTCGCTGTCGGAAAATACCCTTTTCAAATGGTAGTTGATCGTGTGTGTTTCTACGTTATAAAGCTTCCCCAGCATTTTCTGGGTGAGCCACACATTTTCGTCGGCATATACAGCTTCGACGCCACCAGAGCCTCCGGCTGCGACAAAAGTTAAATACTCAGTAGCTGATGATCGTGCAATAGAACTATTCTTTTTATTCATAATTTAAAGCAAATCCTTTTACAATGTATTCCTTGAGTCGTTGTGTCGCCCAAATCCGGAATTGGGTACCTCTTTGCGATTTTATCCGGTAACCTACCGAGATAATCACATCGAGATTATAATATTCTGTATCATACGTTTTACCATCATCGGCAGTATAAAACAGTATTTCTGATTGATTTTCCATAGTTCATAAGTAAGATAATACAGCTTATAATCCATTTCATTGAGCTGCCTGCGTAGACTTCAGTCATGGGAAACAGCGCAATCCTGCTCCTCACAGCTAAATGTAAAACATCAGGCAACTGAAGAGGCGCTGGTAAGTTTTGACGAGAGTGGTGCTGTATGTTGCTGTTTCCATGGGGTTAACGGCAAGATGATTTTTATTGAAAACAAAAATAGGGATAAAAAGAACTGAAAGAAAAATTAGTGACTTCTTGTAGCAACAATTTTTAATCTACTCCAGTTTCTTGTTCCTTTTAGCAGGCGGTAAAAAAGTCTCTCCTGTTACCACCTTTTTGCCGGTTTTCTGTTCGAGCGCCAATCGGGAGTCCTTTGCGATTCGGTCCGCATTTCTACCTGGGGACAATTTGTCCCCAGGTAGAAATGTAATTCCTCATCCCTTTTCCTGATTTTTTTCAGGTAGTCTGTGGCATTGGCCGAATCAGTAAGGGCAGCTACAATATCAACCAAAGCAAAATACCATACCTCATAAACGCTGTCATAATAGCGTCGGATGTGTTTGCTTTCAAAGACGGCAACTGTTTCATTCAATTCCATTTGTATTTGAAATTAGTACATTTACAATTCGTTAGCCTCATCTCACCATCTTCAGCCAGTCTTTTCAACTGTCGACAATTAGTCTACAGTTCAATTCCGTCCTGAAGCCTTTACACCCCTTGCTTTAAGCGTTCATCGTCCAAAGCAAATCCTTTTACAATATATTCCTTTAGCCGTTGTGTCGCCCAAATCCGGAATTGTGTACCTCTTTGCGATTTTACCCAGTAACCTACCGAGATAATCACATCAAGGTTATAATATATTACCGATTTCTCCTGCGTTTCCCTTGATTTTCGCTGTGTTGAGTGGTATGTCGGAAATTCCGACATACTGGCCGCAGAAACGTTCCACTCTCAACTTTCATCTTAATCACTAAGGGGGAAACCACAGCCGACTCTACTGCTCCGCAGATGGGAGGTACCGGCGTTTGGCCCTCCTCCTAATTATAAAACATCAGGCAACTGAAGAGGCGCCGGTAGGTTTTGACAAGTGTCGATATGGAAATAGTTGTTTCCATGATACTTTGACCAATAGTTTGTTGGTAGTAGCAAAAATAAGGGAAAAATGGGAAGACGCTATTGATTATTGATCAAAAAATGACAGGATCTTTGCTATTTAAAATTCTAACTTACTCCAAAGAAATATTCTCTTACGTTTTTCAGTATTCAACTCTATATTGTTTTGATAAACAATGTTTTTTGAAAATAAGAAATTAATCCTTGTAATGGCTTCTAATGAGCTAATTAGTTTATATTCAATTAGCTTGTCAAATATCCAAAGCATTCCATGAAATTCAATGGCCTTTGATTTGGCATAATTTCTGACTGCTTTGTCACTGCTAATAACTTTCGCATCTAATTTATCAGCTAAAAAGATTACCGATTTATCATTGTCTGATAATGATCTTGGAAATTTTTCTTCCTGTATATGCGCTTTTTCTTCTGAAGTTAAATTATGAATAGTAAGCTTTCCAACAGAGCGATAAGCTTTTAGAATTTCTTTTTGTTCGGTGTACAATTCATTGAAAACGTCCAACGTAGTATGTATCTCTAACGGAAGTGAAAAAAATTCAGACGTTAAATGAAGTTCGATCAAATCGATAAATATACATGCATCAGTTACCGCTAACCTCATCCTATCATTAAACTTTTTGACCGAAACTCTGAGAGTTTCATGTTTTTTAATGACGCTGCCTTACTCATTGATATAATATCTTCAGCCAAGGCTCTGTATATTAACTGTTCAAATCTGCTGGAAGTTTCTTTCCCTTCATATGCATATGGCTCTTCGACTTTCCATCCCATTTGATTAATATATTGGTAATAGTATCTTTTATAATGCTCTGAGATAACATCCAATTCAGCAAAGCGATAAATCATAGCTTGTATTGATATACCATATTGTTCTTTTAAGAGTCCAAATTCCTGAATAGAGATTCTATTTCTTTTGTTCCCAATTTCCTTTTCTATAGCCTCTTTTGGAAAAAGCATTGCTCCTGCAAATCGGTGACAGTATTTTTCTGCCAACTTGTCATCAATTTCATCTAATGGCAACAGAAGATGTCCTAATTCATGAAAAGCGGTAAAGCGCTTTCTGTCATTTGATTTTAATTTACCAGTATTTAATACGATAACAGGAATATCCTTTCCGTTTACCCAAGTCTGTAACCCATCAAATCCATCTTTTGCATCAAGCTCAAGAACTTTTATATTATTCTCCTCAAGTAATTCTGCAACGTTGGCGATTGGACCAACACCTAATCCCCAATTTTCTCGAATTTCTTTTGCAAAATTTTCTATGTCATCGGAAGAATTTATTTTCAAAAGAGGAGCAGGATGTTCAAATATCTTCTTTAATCCGAGTATTTCCTCCAATTCCAAGTATCTGCCAAGAACTTCCCTGGTACGCTCTATAATACTGTTTTGCTCTTTGGAAGGAAATAATTCCAATTTTCTAAAATTGATAGTTCCCAATTCGACAATAGTTTCCCGAGTAAAATAGTCTGGCCTTACATTTAGAGCTTCACATATAAGGTCCAACTTCTCACTATCCGGAATTACTTCTCCTTTCTCATACTTATGGAGAGCTTGGCGAGTAATATTATTGCCCAAGTTGTCTGAAAGATCTTGCAATGAAAACCCATTCATCAAACGGGCAGATTTAAATCGTTCAGCAAATAACTGATTCATAGAAATAAAATTTTACGTTGACAAAAATTAGGTCGCAAATATATATCAAATTTCCCATTTGTAAATGGATCCTTCTTATTTAAATGGATAAGATGATTTGTAAACAGATAAATAGGTGAGAATATTTTTTTATATTTTAAGATGACAAATTGACAGATTTAGTTGACGTGGCATGTTTTTTGTTGTATATTTGTCAATCAAAGTTAATGAATTATAATGAGAAAAACAAATATTTTTAAAAGAAAATGCCGATAATAAAAAAACAAAAGTCCAATCATTAGTGGCTCTATTGATTGGACTTCGGGATAATTGTTTTCGACGACATACCTGAGGCTTATCACCTCATTGCTATCCCTGATTATTTTGTTGCGATACAAATATAGCAAATTCCATTTGCTGTGCAATACTATCCATGCCAAGCCTGGTTAGATGAATCCTCCATACTAGCTTAAAGACGGTAGAGGCCACTAATTCCATTTTAATATTAATTAAATGAAAAGTTTAAAATTGATCATAAATGATAAGCACTTCGACTGGCAAGAACAGTATATATCAGGTGCAGAAGTAAAAAGGTTAGGTGAAATTCCTGATTCCGATTTAGTATTCCTGGCAATTAAGAAGCCTTGGGAAGATGAATTAATCGAAAATGTAACACGTGTTGATTTGGCTCGACCCGGAATAGAACATTTCTATTCTAAAAAACATGATGAGCATTTGCCGTTTAAAATAATTGTCAACGGCCGAGAAAAGGAATGGGATTCGAGGACTATTTCCTATGAACAAGTATCTAAACTGGCATTTCCGGATTATTCCGAAAATAGTACTACGGTTTATACTGTCAGTTTTTCCAACGGACCGGGCCAAAACCCGGAAGGCACTATGGTTAAGGGTGATGAAGTTTATGTAAAAACCAAAATGATTTTCAATGTCACTCCAACTAATAAGTCATAGTCCTGATTTGAAGCAACTCAGAGATGAAGGTTTTGAAATAGAGGTGAAAGGTGGATATTTACTTATCCACCAAATCCCCTATGTAAACCACATAAAAGAAATAAAGCGAGGTATACTGGTCAGTGCCCTTGATCTGGCGAACAACAACAGGACATCGACTCCTTCGACTCATATAATTTATTTTATTGGAGATTATCCTTGTAATAAAGATGGCAGTCCGATTGAAGGAATCAGGAACTCTTCAAATAATCAAAAGTTATTTGAAGGCGTGGAAGTCAATCATTTGTTCTCCAACAAACCAACAAACGGCTATTCTGATTACTATAAAAAGGTAACGAGATATACTGAAATAATTTCGAATCCGGCAAAGTCCATTGATCCAACAATTACTGAGAAGACTTTTAAAGTAATTGTTGATGATGCCGAGGATTCTGTTTTTCAATATCTTGACACTAACTCTAGTCGGGCTAATATTGATTTTATCAATTCCAAGCTAAAAGGTCAGAAAGTTGGCATTATTGGATTGGGTGGGACTGGCGCTTATATCCTGGATTTAGTTGCCAAAACGCCTGTACTGGAAATTCACTTGTATGATGGAGACGATTTCCTTTTGCACAATGCCTTTAGGTCACCTGGTGCAGTATCCCAATCGGAATTGAATGCGAGAAGGACCAAAACAGATTATTACGCTTCAATTTACTCCAACATGCATCGATACGTGTATTCTCATGCCTGTTTTATCAGTGGATTTAACATTGAAGAATTAAATCAGTTGTCTTTTGTTTTCCTTTGTATTGATCGAGATTTGGTAAAAAAGGAGATTATGGAATATCTTCTACTAGAAAATATTCCTTTTATTGATGTTGGGTTAGGGGTTAATGTTGTTGATGATTCCTTAATTGGCTCAATTCGAGTTACCACTGGGACACTATTAAAAAACGATCATCTATTTCAACGAATCTCTTGTGGTGAAAATTTGGAAAATGAATATGCTTCAAATATTCAAATAGCAGAATTGAATTCCTTAAATGCCGTTTTAGCTGTCATCAAATGGAAAAAGCTTTTGGGCTTTTACCAGGATTTAAAGCTGGAACATAATTCAGTTTATTCAATTAATGCATCACAATTGACCAACGATGAATGTACAGCATAGATTTGTAGAATTCATTCCTGACGAATTGGAAGATGGCATATTGTACATCTCCCTTAAATATTGCACAGCCATACACAAATGTGTGTGTGGCTGTGGCAATGAAATTGTGACTCCAATTTCTCCAACAGATTGGCAGTTAACTTTTGATGGCAAAACTATTTCTTTGTATCCTTCTATTGGTAACTGGAATTTCAAATGCAAATCTCATTACTGGATTACCAACAACAAAATTAGGTTCGCGAGAAAATGGGAAATCTGCGATAATAAAATTAGAGGGAAGAAGAACTGGAAAAGGAAATTATATTTTAAAAATTTGTTCAACTTTCAACAATATCAAGTTTGATTTATTCTCCACGCTGGTGCTGATTTGCAATCAGCACCACTTAACAACGGATCTCGGATCCGCAGAAAACAGGCCTATTTTCCTTTGTCGTAACCAACTACAATTTTGAAAAGTTGTTCAGAAAATGAGAAGATATCATCCAGCGATTTTATTTCGGCTTTGACCTCTTTCTTGTTCTCGTCCAGCGTAACAAAGTACTTTTTATTGCCATTCAGGTAGAGCCGGCACAAGGTTTTGCGGTTGTTGTCATCCAGCACAATAGCGAAATACGTTTGCGCATCCCGGTAGGAAATACGTTTTAAATCAACTTTTTGCCGAAGGATAGATTTGACTATCATAAAAGCCTCAATCTCCTCTTCCGTTGTTTCAACTTTGGCTTCCGGTTCCTTGACAAGTGCAACTGCCTGTTTTGCCTCCTCTTTGGCTACTTCATCCTCTTTGGTGAGCGCCGTTTTCAATCGCTCCGTGATCAAATCACTGATGTACTGCTGTACAGATTTTTTGGTCAGGTTCGTAAACAGTTCAAGTACTTTGGCGGTAATAACACTGGGATACACCTGTTTGGCGAAGAGCTTTACAAATTCAGCGGAAGGATTGTTCAGTTCTTGACCCAGAAGTTGCTTCAGTTCATTGGTGTACTTCAGCTCACTGGCGGTATTAACGATGCTGTCCACATCAAAATAAGATTTGTGGAATTTCTTCAGCTCCTCGATCTGGTTATCCTTGATTTCTGAGATGTTAAACTCCAGGAAGGGCTTCTCATCCATCTTGTTGGCATCTACCAGGTCGGAGTAGAAACGGTAGATAATACCATTGGTGAGCAAGCCAAACTTGGCTTTTGAGACATGGAAATAACGCAACAATTGTCCGTCATGAATACTCAGATTCGCTGCCCAATGCTTGCACTCTATCAAAATGGTAGGCTTCTTGTCCATGAAGATGGCATAGTCAATCTTCTCACCTTTCTTTAAACCAATGTCAGAGATAAACTCAGGTACAACCTCTGTCGGGTTAAACACATCATAACCAAGCGCCTGGATAAAAGGCATAATAAAAGCATTCTTGGTTGCTTCCTCTGTTTGAGTCTGGTCTTTTAGTCTTAATACGCGCTCGCCTAAGATTTTAATTTGGTCTTTGAAGTCCATGAGAAAAGTATTTTAAGGTTGGTTCTAATAGCTATATCTGAGGCAGCTAGGATTCAGATTAATAGCTTATTACAAACTTACAGAAAAATAAGCCAATTTGTTTTAAAAAGACCTAAATAATTTCATCCATGCTATCGGTTGGTGCTGAAATGCAATCAACACCACTTAACAACGGATCTGGGATCCTTTTAAATACCTCTATAGTACATGCTGTGCCAGTACTTTCTGCACCTCATAAACATTCACCGATTTGTTGAATTGCTTTGTAATACTTGGCTGGGGCTCGCTGGAGATCCAGATTTTCAGTTCGGCATCCAGTTCGAAGGTTCCGGCTGTCTCAACGCTAAACCTGGAGATGCTTTTGTAAGAGATCGATTTGTACTCCGTCTTACTGCCTGTCACCCCCTGCTTATCGACCAAAATAAGTCGCTTGGTCGTGAAAATAAAGGTATCTCGAATAAGTTTAAACCCCAGTTCAATCTCTTCGCCTTCTGTTAGGAGCAGACCAAACTGCTTCATTAATTCGTCGTGGCTTACCGTGCTGGCATTCCCCATTATGGATGAAAATAGTCCCATTCTTTTTAAAGTTTTTACAATCCTAATCTTATGGCTTTGGTCCGGGCCGAACCCTTTCAGGCATTCTTTCATAAACTGGTTTTGGACGTTCGCGAAAGGTTAGTTGCGCGTTATTTTGATCATAAACTTACATAATAATATTTAATATCAAAGCTTTAGGGGGGAAACTTTATGCATGGATGCAGAATGGCGAAGTCACAATGCAGCTAAATAATATTCTTGCAGGAGGGAGAGAGCCGCCCGGCCGGGCGGCTGTACAAATTGTATCTCGTCAGTTTCGTAAAGACGTCCGGCCGGGCGTCTCTACTTTGCATGCAAGAAGCGCTGTACAGCCGCCAGGTTGGGCGGCTCGGCTCGGGCAGATTGGCTGTCAGATGTGAGCGTCGCTGTCGTACCTACGGCACTTAGCATCATCTGTGCTTCTCATCCCCCATGGGTTGAAACCCATGGTTACAGGATCGGTCGTGCCGATGGCACTGGGAAGTAATGCTAACCTCGTGGTAGCGGGAAGGAGGAGGGGAAGACTGGGATGACGGAGAGAATTGAATGACGGAGATGACAGAGAGACTGAAATGACGGAGGGATAAGGACGATGGAGGAAGCGAATGTGAAAATTGTTTGATTGACAGATCGCTAACCTATAATTTTTAACCACCATGTTGAATCAGCTCAAATCCTACCCCGGAGGGATTAAATGTTAATAGCCCGGGGTAAAGCGACGAAGGAGCGACACCCCGGGTTAGGGAATGCCAATTGAACACCGTCCGCAGTAGAATATTGAAAAGAGAATTGGGCTGGGATCGGACGGACGGAACGAATGATGCGAAAAGGGGGACTGGAAACGGGGAAAACATTTTTTCTTTTAATCCATGTAATTTGTCTAATCCATGGTTGGTGGGGGGAGTGCTACCACCACAACTCCAATTCTGTTAATCCTTTAATCCTGAAAATCCTGATTCAGACACCTCTGTCCCAGTCAATTAAAATCATCCAATAATACTCCTGATCCTTTGATCAAGCATCTCCTGATCGGCGGTGAACGAGGCAAGTCCGGCCAATGTCAGCAAAGTATCGGGAGCAATTCTGCCTTCGCCGATCATCTTCTCCCATCTGGAATGGAGCGGAATTTTCCCGTCGGAAGCAATAAAACCTTTCTCCTCATTTGTTAGTGATGGGAACATGTCTGCACAGCCCTCCTCCTGCGCGATATGAATCAGTTCAGGTCCGGTGGCAGGGACTTTTGACGCGAGTCTTTCGGCCAGTTTAAGTACCTTGTCATCCACCTCCCAGAATCTTTCGATATGAGCTCTGTTGGCCGATTCAAAAAGTCTTACCTCGTAGTTTTCATGCATTCTGGAAGTAAAATTCCCCGAAAGGGATTTGCGTCCGGCGGCAGCAACCTTGGGCGGCATCGTAAAGACATCGGTACCGGCAAGCAGTTCCAGTTGGGTGTAATTGCGCAAACTTGCCGCGATCAATTTAGTTTGCCATGGATTCTCGGCCGACAAGGCAGTGACCCAATTCTGGGAAGCTATAACGGCCATTTCACCTGCCCCGGACCCATCGCCTAAATTGTTGTTGATCAGGTATGCCCCTACGCGTCCGAGAAATACATTCAGATAATCGGGCCGGGCAACCCTGGTGACGATCACATTTTCCCTCGCGCTGAATTCGAGCGTAAAATTTATCCTGACGCCCGAATCTTTCAACCGTCTGGCGCCCAGAAGTCCCTCTGCCGTATAAGGAACCTTCACAATAAACTGATCCGGACAAATTTTGTGGTACCTTTTCCCGTAATATTCGATGGCTTCGATATCGTAAGCCGTATCTGTATGAAGTTCCACACTTACGGACCCGCCAAACTTTTTAGCCAGCCTCAGGCCATGCCGCGCGTTGAGGATGAAGGCAATTTCCTTTACCTGCTCATCTGCCGGCAGACCATTAACGATGCTCTTTGCTTCTGAGATGAAACTGTCGTAAGCGCCTTTCTGGATCTCATTGTTGAGGAGGGTGTTGTTGGTGGTGAGCGCGCTCATCTCTGCCGACCAGTTGGCCTCCGCTTCATCCATGTCGCCTGTGTCGAGCCAGAGCTCTGTACCGGCGTTTAGGAGCGATTCCCAAAAAGGATCTTTGGTTCCGTGTACCTGCTCCTCATTGATGTTTTCCCACACAAAATCATTGATTTTTGAAGTAAGATCTGTCATAGTGCTTTTTTATTAAATGGAAAGAAACAATGAACCATATAAATATACAGAAAAATTAATTCGATTCTGTCCGCAGGTGCAATGTGCAAATCTTCACCGGCGGAAATCATCTGTGAAGGATACGCTGTCGTACCTACGGCACTTCACCTCATCTGCGCACTCTCCCCCATGGGTTGAAACCCATGGTTACAGGATCGGTCATGCCGATGGCACTTGTCAATAATGTTTTCAACGAGGTGGCAGGAAGGAAGAGTGAGATGACTGAAATGACTGGGATGACGGAGAGACAGAAAGACCTGGAGACTTGGAGACCGGGAGAGTCCTTAATTTTTGACCACAAGGATGGGCAAACACAAATCCAGCCACGTAGTGGTGACATATTTGTAGCCCGGGGTAAAGCGACGAAGGAGCTACACCCCGGGTTAGGGAATGCTATTTGAACACCGTCCGCGGTAGAATATCGAAAAGGCAATTGGGATAGGATCGGAAGGAAGGAATGATGCGAAAAGGAAAACAATGAAACGGGAATAACAATGAAACGGGAATAACAATATTTCTTCTAATACGTGCAATTTGTGTAATCTGTGGTAAGAGCCGGGGTTTGAAGGTATATAATGTTTCCCAATTCTGTTCATTCTAAAATCCTGAAAATCCTGCTTCAGACAATCCGTGTAATTTGTGTAATCTGTGGTAGGGGGGTATCTAACCACCACAACAACTCCCATCCTGTCAATTCTGAAATTCTGAAAATTCTGCTTCAGACAATTGAAGGGGTTATCCTGCAAATCCTAATCCAGACAATTTTGCTATTTTTATCTGACTTTTAACACCAAGGTTCAAACTACTACTATGCAAAAACTAATTATCTTACTGATCGTCTCGTCCTTTTTGTTTTCAAATGTATGTGCTGCAAACAGACTACAAGACAAGAAACCCGCTTCGCAACCATCTGCCGTCAAAGCTCCGTTAAAAAGCGGTCCTGGCCCCGATTACAGCGATCTTCAATACTGGGCAGCCTCTCCGTACAAAGATGACACCAGCGACAAGGTTCCCAACTTTCTAAAAAATGAGTCAAGGGATGCACGTGCCGATGTTTTTTTCATCCACCCGACCTCCTACTTCGGTGAGAAAAAGGACGATCCCTGGACGGCCGACTTGCGCGATACCGTCGTCAACAACAATACCGACAACCTGTCCATCCGGCTTCAGACCTCCGTTTTCAATGGCAGTTGCAGGGTTTTTGCACCCCGATACCGCCAGGGAAACATGGAGGCCTTTTATGTCTTCAACACACCCGAAGCCAAAGCCGCCTTCGACTTGGCCTACAACGATGTGAAAAAGGCTTTCAAATATTACCTGAAACACGACAACAAAAAGCGTCCTGTCATCATTGCGTCGCACAGTCAGGGATCGCTGCATGCTATCCGGTTGTTGCAGGAGTTTTTCGACGGGAAACCACTTCAGAAAAGGTTGGTCTGCGCCTATGTTGTTGGCTATCAAATTAAGAAAGATGCCTTTAAAAAACTCCCGGTAGGGGAACGCGCCAACCAGACCGGCTGTTTCGTTGGATGGCGCACTTTTGCAAAAGGAGAAATTCCGAAAGCGGCCACTGCTGAAAACGGCAATTCGGTTTGTGTCAATCCCCTGACCTGGACCACCTCCGGGGAGTGGGCCTCTACCGATCTTCATTTGGGGATTATGAACAATTTTGAGAGTATCGTACCGCATACGGTAAGCGCCTGCATCGAACCTACCACCAAAATTCTCTGGGTAGATACAAATGTGAACCCGGAAGGGAAAAAGGGCAAAATGACCAACTACCACCGATGGGATTACAACCTTTTCTGGATGAATATCCGGCAAAACGTGAAGGAGCGAATCGATGCGTGCCTTGCGAAATAGTTCTCCTGCAGGGTGAACCGCTGTCGTACCTACGGCACTCCGCATCATCCACGACGCGCCCACACTCCATGGGTTGAAACCCATGGTTACCAGATTGGACGTGCCGATGGCACTGGATTATGCTTCCTTCTTTTTGAAATACTCCACTTTGCCTGTTAGCGCAATGTTTTTTACTTTCTCAATCAGGGTTGCCTTTTGTTCTGGGGTCATTTGGGAAAAGGAACGTGCCAACCCAATCTTTTCGCGCATGAAAGCGGCGTTCTCATTTCCCGATATCAATACCGTAACCGGAAGCGACCAGACAAAATGCATCGCCTCCCGGATGCTCAGGTAGTTTGGGATTACCGGGTCATCAGAGCTCCAGCCCGCTTGTTCTTTCTTAGCGAAGAACCTGCCGTCTGCAAGCGATTTGATGGCAAGAATTCCCATGTTTCGTTCCAAAGCTTTGGGTATAATGTTGTGGGAAAAGCTGAAATAGGATTGGTCAAGTACATTCACCGGCATCAAAACGGTATCGAATAGGTTGCTTTCCTTTGTTCTCTCCAGCATCCGTGCATGGGCAAACGGATTCTGGTGACCGGTAAATCCAAGAAACCTGATTTTACCCTCCTCTTTCGCCTTCAGCAAAACATCCAGCACACCCAGCTGAATTCGGCTGTCCACATCATCCGGTGTTGAAATGGCATGGACCTGGAATAAATCGAGGTGATCGGTTTTTAGTCTGCGCAAAGTTCCTTCCAGGTGTTCCCTGACAGTTTTGGCATCCCTTCCTGTCGATTTGCTCATCAGGAATATCAGGTCGCGGTAATTTGGGGTTAGGTATTTCCCATAGCGCGTCTCGCTGGTTCCATTGCCGTAACTTTCTGCAGTATCGAAAAACCTGACTCCCCCTTCCAGCGCCGCTTCAACGACCTCCTGGGCATCACGTTCGGTGGTCCAGCCAACATGGTATCCACCAGTGCCAAGCATGGTCACCCATTCATTGGTCCGGCCCAGTTTTCGTTTTGGAAGTATTTCTCCCAGACGGTCGCTCTCTTTTTTTTCTGCCAGCACAGTTCCGGCAAAGGAAGTTCCTGCAAAAGTTAAACCTGCAGTTACTCCTGCAATCGATTTAATAAATATTCTCCTGTCTGCCATAACTTTACATTTCCTTAATCCTGTTAATCCCATCATCCTTAAATCCCAATAGCGGTAGCGTAAAAATAAACCTGCTTCCTTTGCCCACTTCACTTTCTACGTGAATTTCGCCGTTGTGTTTCTCGATAAACTCTTTGCACAGGATCAGTCCCAGTCCAGTCCCCTTCTCCCCATTGGTTCCCAAAGTCGTGTGATTGCTGTCGATCCTGAATATTTTCTGGATATTTTCTTCCGAAATACCTATGCCATTGTCCTGCACCACTACTTCACAAAAGTTCTCCCGCTTTTGCAGATGAATGACAATATGCCCGCGCATATGGGTAAATTTGATGGCATTGGCTACCAGATTCCGTACCACCGTAGAAAACATGTTCACATCGGCGTTTACCTGTAACTCTTCCTTTGCTGTAACTTTGATTTTTATATTCTTTTTGGCAGCGGCCCCTTCCAAAAACTCAATCGATTCCATGATTTTCTTATGAACATCCATCGGCGCCGGATTGAATTTGATCGCCCTGGTCTGGATTTTGGCCCAGGTCAACAGGTTTTCGAGCAGTTCGTGTGCCAGGTTTGATGAGTTGTAAATATTTGTCAGATGATGTTCTATCTTCTCGGCTGCCATATTTTTAAAGCCCGAAATCAATAGTTCCGAAAAGCCGATAATGATGTTGAACTGGTTGCCCAGGTCGTGACCGATGATCGAGAAAAATTTATCCTTGGTTCCGTTCAACTCTTTCAGTTCGCGATTTTTGAAGACGATCAACTTCGACTGCTCCTCAATTTGCAGCGTCCGTTCCAACACCTTCTTCTCCAGGATATTTTTGGCCTGTTTAAGATTTTTCTCCCGTATTTTGATAAAAACGACGATCATCAGAATGAGCGCCACAAGATAAATCAGATAGGCATAAATGCTTTTCCACCAAGGTGGAAGAATGGTGATATTGATACTAATTTCCTTGTCGTTCCAGACCCCGTCGTTGTTGGAGCCTTTCACACTGAACACATATTCACCCGCCTGAAGGGCCGAAAATGGAACAAATTTCCTGTTGCCGATATCCACCCACTCATCGGAGATCCCTTCCATTTTGTAGGCATAATTGTTCTTCAACGGATTGGTGTACTCAAGGGCGGCAAACTCGATGGTAAAAGAGCTGACATCGTGTTTTAGGATCAGTTCCCTGGACTCCTCAAGATTAACATACTCCCTGGCATTACCCCTGTTTTTGTAAAAAGCAGTAAAAACCAGATTGGGAATGTAGGTGTTTTTCGCAATGGAGTCGGGATAAAATGAGTTGAAGCCATTCATGCCGCCAAGCAGCATTTCTCCGTCTTTGCTGGTAAAGGCAGCCTTCAGATTGAACTCCAGGCTCTGCAAGCCATCTTCCAAAGTGTAGGTTTGAAATCGGTTCTGTTTCATGTTGAATTTACACAGTCCCTTTCCTGTGGCTATCCACAGGTCATTGTTCCGGTCCTTTGCTATTTCGAAGATCCTGTTGTTGGGTAACCCCTCCTTCTGTGAATAAAAGGTAAAAGTGGAATCCTTCTTGTCAAACACATTCACGTAGGTGTCTGTTCCTACCCAGATCCTTTTCCTGCCGTCTTCACACATCGTAATGATGAAATCATCGCTCAACCCTTTGTCGCCCTTCTTGTAATGGCTGATTTTTTTCGTACCCGGATGGTACACATCCAAACCGCCAACGGTGCCAATCCAAATCAAACCATCGGAATCTTCGAGCAAATAGTAGACCAGGTTTTCGCTTAAGCGGTGACTTTCACCCAACTCCTTACGAAATACCTCCAGGGTCGATTTTTTGAGGTTGATCTTAAAAAGCCCGTTCTGCGTGGCAATCCAGTAATTTGAATCCCTGTCCCGGATGACCATATAAATTCTGACCTGATCCAGAGCAGGCATCTCCGGATTGTGGAAATACTCATTCCACTGCACAAACCGATTGCCCGGTTTATCGTAAACGAGCAGGCCATTGCGCGTTCCCAGCCAGATATGATGATCGGAATCCTCATAAATTACATGGATAAAGTCGTTGGGAATATGGTGGTTTCCGCCCATCCTGGCCGAAAAATGTTCCACCTTTCCTGTGCTCCTGTTTACCAGGTTTAGCCCCTGTCCCCAATTTCCAACCCAAATTATCCCATCTTCATCCTTGTAAAGTGAGGCGATGACATTTCCCATAAGATCCAGGGAATTTGGGGAGTTGCTTCTCCGGTAGAGTTGAAACTTCTTTTTCTTTAGGTCGGTTTTGCTGATTCCCTGTAAAGTTCCGATCCATAGATTCTCAGATCGGTCGATCCAAAGGGATTGCACGATATTGTGGCCAATTTCGCTGTTATCGGAGGTGTAATTTTGAACCGTAACCGGGAGTTGCGCGGAGGTTGAAAGAACATAAATTCCCCTGCCTTCGGTACCAATAATCAGGTTTCCGTTTTTATCTTCCAGGATCGTCCGGATGCAGCTGTTTTCAAATGAAAACCGGTGCCCGGGGCCAACTAAAAACTGAGCTTCCGCAAAACGACCTGAAACAGCATCAAAGTGGAACAAACCTGAAGTGGTTCCCACCCAAAATTCTCCCTTATTATCCCTGTAAAGGGCCGAAATGTTGAGATCCCTGACAACAGTACCTCCTCTGTTGACAAACAAATAATAGCTAAACTCCTTAGTCAGCGGTGAAAAGCTTGCCAGTCCTTTGGAAGATCCGATCCAGAGCCTGCCATCCGGCTCCTCCAGGAGCGGCATCCTGACATCCTTGACCGCTCCGTCGTAATCCACCGCACTTTGAAAATGGGTGAAACTTCCCCGAATTGGATCATAAACTGAAATAAGTGGTGGCGTATTGATGAGGATATTCCCATTTCTAAGACAAAGCAGATCGTAACAATACCGGGTCAGATCAAAAGGGTAACCAGTCTTATAGGCAATTCGTTCGAATTTGTTTTGGATTACCAGGAATCTGTTCAGTCCACCTTTCGTCCCGATCCATAAATTTCGGTCGCGGTCTTCAGTGATCGCATAAATCCAGTTGTTCGAAATTGAACCGGAGTCGGCGGGATTGTAATTGAACACATCAAAGGTCTCACCGTTGAAACGGCAAAGCCCATTCTGGGTACCAATCCAGATATAATCCTGTGAATCCTGGAAAATGCAGTTGACGACACTTTGGGATAGCCCGTTGTTGATCGAATAATTGGTAAAAACGTATTGCTGGGAATAGCTATTGAACCAAAGTACAATTGTGAAAACAAATATGCCAATGACTCTTTTCATTCCTGTAATTACTTTATTCAATGGAAGTAAGACCTCTTTCATTTCGCAGTCCGCTCATTTATTGTAAAGTTAAAAAAGAAAGTCGAAACAGAGAAACATGAGACAATGAAACAGGAGGAGGAAGGGGCGACTAGGCCGACTGGGATGACTGGGACGACTAGGTCGATGGAGAAGACGCAAAGCTTGCCCTGAGCCTGTGATCCCTGAGCGAAACCGAAGGGTCGAAGAGGAATCATCAAAGCATTGAAAAAGAGAAGTGCTTTTATTATTCTTGGGTATTTCATTTGTGTAATTCGTGTAATTTGTGGTGGGGCGGGTTTTAAGGCTTTGAAATGTTTGTTTTGTTTGAATCGTTTCCCAATTCTGTTCATTCTGTAATTCTGTAAATCCTGCTTCAGACAATATTCCGCAAATCCTGCTTCAGACAATTTGTGAAATTTGTGGTGGGGAAGGGTTTCTTTTCTTTTAACAGCCAAAATCTCCGTCTCAACAACGCGTTCCGAAGGGTAAACGGCTCTCCTTTCCGATTTCCAACCATTGACCCCGCCCAATTTGGCAAAGGCCGGTTATTGCCTGTAGCGCATTTTTTTATCGTTATTTTTGAATCGGTTTTCAGGTTCAGACTGTGGTTAGAAGAACTTCCAACCATTCCGGAATCAAATCGAAATACACTGGGTATGACCTTCAATTCATTCAACCGCCTGTTTCAGTTTCGCCCCGTCAATCATGTGATTTACTGGGTTTTGTTTGTTCTGATCGGCTCTTACATCTTTAGTTACCAGCAAAATTTCCCCTATCAGTTTTACCTGCTTAATCTACTGGTCCACCTTCCGGTTGTGCTACTCTTTACCTACTTCGTCATTTACCGGCTCGTCCCCAATTTCCTGCTAAGAGGGCGGCTTTTCAGTTTTTTTGGATTATTGGCACTCTTCACCGCAATGGCTTCCATGTTAAAATTGTATATCAGCAAAAATGTTTATTACGCTCTTTTTATTCCCAAAGCCCTGCACCCAAAAGAGTGGTACAGTGTGGATGCCTTTCTGGTCAACCTGCTTTGGATGGCGGGACCTACCATACTCTTTGCCATGTTTAAATATTACAAAAACTGGACAAGAAGCCAGGATATTTCAAATGAAGCAGAGCGCAAACGGTTGGCTACCGAATTGCAGGTGCTGAAAGGTCAGTTGAATCCACATTTTCTGTTCAACACACTCAATAATCTTTACTCCCTGGCATTGAGCAAAAGCAGCAAAACAGCAGTGGTGATCGCCAAAATGTCTGACATGTTCCACTATATATTGTATGAATGCAATGCCATTGAAGTGCCCGTTTGGAAAGAGATAAAGCTGATCGAAAATTACATCGAACTGGAACAAATCAGATATTCAGACCGACTCTCCATCAAATTCGAAAAGGATGTAGATAACCTGGGCCATCTGGTTCCACCCATGTTGTTGTACTCTTTCGTTGAGAATTGCTTTAAACATGGCAGCAGTACCGATCCGGATATGCCCTGGATTAAAATAAACATTCGTGTAAAAAACAGCAGCCTTACCTTTGAAGCGCATAACAGCATTCCGCCCGGTTATAAAATGGATAACCCGGAAGGTGTTGGGTTATTGAACAGCAAAAGACGTCTCGAATTGATTTATCCGAAAAATCACAGGTTAACCATTCGGGAAGAGAACGATGAATTCTATGTAAGACTCGAAATCAAAAATTCGGAAAGACCGTAACCGGGAACCGGATTGGATGGCATTGAATGAATATCCGTCCCGGCCTGTGTAGAATCTGGCCCCTAAAAACAAAACAGTTGACGATGAAGTACCTGCTCCTCTTTCTGGTCCTATTTTCGGTAAGTTGCCTGAATGAAAAGCAACAATCCGAAATGATCCTTCGTCATTACATTGATAAAAATGTCGACTTGATCCGGAATTTTACCAAGGAGAGTACCGTCGCTTTGTGGAATGTCAATCTATCCGGTAATGAGCGCGATTATATGAAGCTCATCAACCTGGAATTGGATTTCAACAATACGAACCAGAGTAAATCAGGACTTTTTTCTCCTGATAAGTTTACCCCTTTCACAGAAAATGTTTTTACCAAGGAGAAAGATTTTGAGCTGCTGAAGAGATTAAAGAATTCTGAACTGATTACCGATACGATGCTGAAACGGCAGCTTACCGTCTTGTACCAGTCTTTTATGGGACCGCAGGTTGAGGCCAACCGGTACAGAAAATTAAGGTTCGCCGAAACAAAATTATGGCAGTCATTTTCTGCGATAAAAGTTGAGTTGGAAGGGAAAAAATATGCCGGAGGACAACTTGACTCAATCCGTAAAAACTCGACAGATACCACAATATTGAAAAAAGTTTACACTGCCTACCGGGAAAAAGGGCGGCAAATTGCCGGAGATATCATCCAAATGGTGAAAATGAGAAATGAATTTGCCAGGGACTTCGGCTATACAGATTATTATCAGTTGGCGGTGGAAACAAAAGATCAGACTCCCGAAAAGATCAAAATACTATTGAATGAAATTGAATTGAAAACGAACGATCAATTTTATGAAGCCAAGGCATTGGTAGACAAAGTATTGTCTAAAAAATACCACATCAGGATCCAGGATCTTCGCTGCTATCATTACAACGACGAACGATCCAGCTACCTGCCCCGCAAATTTTCCGATAAGATGGACTCCCTGTACCGAAAGGATGATCCGATTGTATTGGCCGCTCAGTTTTTTAGTGGTCTTGGCCTGCCTGTTCAGGATGTCATCGAAAAAAGTGACCTGAAATACCGGAGCGGCAAATCGGCAGGAACAAGTATTTTCAATGTCGATTTTAAAAATGACCTGCGCATGCTGGCTACCATTAAGGATAACGCAGACGGTATGAAGAAGATCATGCATCTGTGCGGTCATGCCTCGCATTTTAAAAATATTTCCGACAATGTCCCTTACCTGTTGAAGGATCCAAATTCAGTTGTGGCCGAAGGAGTTGCCAGCTTTTTTGAGAGCCTGACAATGAATAACCTATGGCTAAAGGATGAATTCGAAATGGATTCGGTCAGTAACCGGGAATATAAGCTGCTTTGCATGCATTTTATGCAGGTCGACCGGCTTTACAGGTTCAGGAGACTGCTGGTCAAATCTGTCTTTGAAAGAGAAATATACAGGAATCCCGATCAAAATCTTGGAGCATTGTGGTACAGGCTTAACGAGGAATACCTTGGAATCCGTCCACCCAACGATCAGTACACAACGGATTGGGCAACCGCCAGTTATTTTACCAGTCTTTCGTGCAGCGTTCATAATTTTGTGCTTGCCGATCTGTTTGCAGGCCAGTTACAGCATTACATCGAAAAAAATATTCTCGATGTCACAAATCCGGTTTATCAGAACAACAAGTCAGTCGGACAATACCTGGTCACCCAACTCTACAGGTTTGGGGACCTTCTACCCTGGGAGCAACTCATTGAGAAGTCTACAGGCGAACCTTTAAACCCCGCCTATTTTGCCAAATATTTAACCGGTGGCAACGAGGAAATCCGGGTACCGGAAAATTCTTCAGGTCGACCGAAAATGAAATCAATCAAACATTAATTGGCTGTAATTTGTTTGATCCAGAGTATACTAATATTAAAATGAACATGTTATGAAACGAGCATGTACGTTAAACACAAACAAGGATGAAAACAAAATACATGATTGTTGATGATGAGCCCCTGGCCCGCGACCTGATTCGGGGACACATCGAAAAGCTGGAGAATTTCGAAATCGTTGCCGAGTGCAACAATGCCATGAAGGCCATGAGCGTTCTTCGCGAAAAGCATGTCGATTTGGTATTCATGGACATTCAAATGCCCCAGATCACGGGTATTGAATTCCTAAAAACTTTAAAGCATCCGCCAAAAGTCATTATTACTACTGCCTACCGTGAATATGCCCTGGAAGGATTTGAGTTGGATGTGGTGGATTATCTGCTAAAGCCAATCACCTTCGAGCGCTTTCTCAAAGCCGTCAATAAATTTTACCAGATGAGCCAGGAGACCATTCAGGGAACCCCGAATCCTTCTATCGGGAAAGTTCCGGAGGACAGCTTTATTTATGTGAAAGAGAACAAAAAGGTGATTAAGATCTATCTCTCCGAAATCAGGTACATCGAGGGATTGAGTGAATATGTGCAGATCTACACAGACAAACGGAAGATCATTACCAAAACCAGCATGTCTCAAATGGAGGAAAAACTGCCTTCAGGAAATTTCCTTCGCATCCACAAATCTTATATCGTACCGGTTGGTAAAATTGAAGCCTTTACAGCCAATACCATCGAAATCCAGGGGAAAGAGCTGCCCATTGGCCGAAACTTCAAAAATGCCGTCCTCAACTCATTGAACTACACTGGTCCTGTGGCAGGCATATGAGCCTCTTTTTTAAAATTTTTGCTTCCGGATAGCTCCAATTGAAAAGTGGCAATCCTTTCGGGTCACCACTTTTACTAACTAACTACTGTCCAATTTATATTTAACCTATAAATTTGGATTTATTGTTAACCTTACCGCGTACCGCCTGCCCACCATACCTTTTCGGTGTAAACATAATTCCCGTCACCATAGGCCGTTGCAACATTCTGATTGGTCGTAACATCGCTGTCCCCATAGGTTAACCTTTGAGGGAAGGCACGGGTACTGACCAGTTGAATTAAGTTGTTGCCCATGGCGACCAACCGGCGAAAGTCGTTGTAAGCTTCGACTGCCTCTTGTTCAAATGAAGCAATGTATTTCTGGGTCATGATCTCTTTGAGAGGATCTGCATCAAACAGTGCTTTTACATTTGCCGTATAATAGGTACCGGCTGCCGCTGCCGGCAATCCAACTTTAATGAAAGCCGACTCTATCCCTGCTTTCAGAGCCACTTCCGCGTTGTCTTTCTGGTTCATTCTCACGTAGGCTTCAGCTTTTAGAAAATGGAGCTCATGAAAGCTCATCAGATAGGTGGGTGAAGTATTGGTACTCAGCGTAGAAATACCGTAAAACTGTTGAACCTGTTGCGGACTGCCATTGGGGGCTATGTTCAGCACGGTCGTGCCGGGATATGGCCGGTAGAGACTCGCGGCGCGCGGATCATTTCTGGCTGTCAGCTTTCCGTATAAACTAGCGCTCACGCCAAAATAGTTGCGATCCTGAAAAAATCGGGCAAACGGGCTAATGGCCGAAGATCCGTTATAAACAAATTTAAACTCATCCGCCTGGTTGGCAAAAGAGGCATTCGCATATTCAATGACCTTGCTGTATTGCGGTGATTTTAGCGAAAGCCTCATCGTATATCTTGCCTTTAATCCCTGTGCAGCTTTAATCCACCGACTAGAATTGCCTCCATAAATCAGATCTTGGGTTCCAAGGGAGGCAAAGGCCGTCGTCTTACCGAGATTGAGGATCGCATCATCCAGCAATCGAAAGACTTCAGTATAAATGACTTGCTGTTTGTCCAACTTTGGCTGATAAATAACGCCAGGTTGTAAAGCCTCAGTATAGGGAACATCCCCCATCAAATCGGTGAGCATAGCCAGGTTGTACGCCTTTAATACCTCGGCAACACCCAGTGTCTGGAAGTTACCGGCTTCGCTGCCACCCGTTGAACATTTGTCGATAATCAGTTTCAGATGGTACAAATTGTAATACTGGCTTCTCCAAGGATTGTTGTAGGTCGTGGCATTCGTCGGTTCGGCAAGCCTGATTTCTGCATTGTACATCTGACCCCAGATACCTGTATTCAGTTCCATATAAACGGATGTGTAAAAGGCGTAATCCGACGCGGTAACACTGAAGGCACTTGAAGTCATTACATCCGTTACAATTAACCTGCTGGCCATATCTGACGGATTGTTCTGATTTTCGTTTATTTTATCCATAATATCCTCAGAGCAGGCGGAAAACGTGAATATTAACAGTATCAGTGAATATAAATTTAGCTTTCTCATATCATTGTTCTTTTAAGGATTAAAATTCCAGGTTAAGTCCTAAACCAAAATTGCTGGTTGCCGGAACTGTAAACCGCTCAAATGCGCCGGACATGTTGTTGTTCCCTTGCGTTGCTTCCGGATCAAAATTTGGAAGTTGGGTCCAGAGCAGGATGTTACGGGCAAAGCCAGTTACCCGAAGTTGTACCCCTTTGTATTTGGGCAACTGATATGACAGGGTCAATTCCCTCATTTTAACGAACGAATTGTTGTAGATATATGCTTCGTTGATGTTACCCAAAGTGTTGGAATACAGGTCATAATAAGCCTTAAGATCTCCTGGTCCGCCGCGCTGAATGTCATTTCGCTGGCCATTGGCCTTGAATCCCGGATAAATAAACGGGGTTGTGCGATCCTCTGTACTCTTGGCCAAACCATAGGTATACTCAAGCAAAGCATTGGTTCCGTGATACATTTGACCTCCGGATTTCCAATCAAAAGTTGCAGAAAGGTTGACCCTTTTCCAACGTATTGTCGTTGAACCTCCCAGTTCAAAATCTGCAGCTGCATTCCCGATTACATCCGGGGCCCCGGCTATGGGCATACCACGGTAAATACTGGCCGGATTTTCATCTACCAAAATTCTCCCCTGGGCATCTTTTGCAAAACTGCTGCCATAAATGACCGGAAATTTATACCCGATTCCTGCGCGAACCTGAGGCGTGGTAAATCCGCCAAGGGTGATATTTTGTACCCCTGGAGCAAGTTCTGAAACATAATTATCCATTTTGGTAAAATTCAGGCTAACGGTCCAATCCATATCCTTTTGGCGGATCGGCACAACAAAAACTACAGCTTCATGGGTATTCGTATAGATGGATCCTCCGTTCATGGTAAGGCTGTTAACTCCCGTAGAGCCAGCCAATGGAACATTAAATATTTGATTTTTAACATCCTGTCGCGAATAGGTATATTCGAGTCCCAGGCGGTTGTTAAAAAACTTAAGATCGGCGCCAACTTCAAATGAAACGGTGTTTTGAGGCTTCAAGCCCGGATCGCACTGAATGTTATTGGGGATATATGAATTAATGCCTCCCAGGGGATACGATACCGGTGCACCGACCCAAAAACCACCGCCATAATTTGGCGTGGTATAGTAATTTTGTGTGTAGGTACCCGCTTGTCCCACTTCGGCATACGATGTGCGTAACTTGGCAAATGACAAAATTGGATTATCCTTCAGCATCTCCATTTCTGTTAGTATAAAGCCCAATGAAACAGAAGGGTAGAAAAAAGTACGATTTTTGCGCGGCATTTGTGATACGACATCCTGACGTCCTGTCGCATTCAGGTACAACCTGTTTTTGTAAGAGAGGGAGAGATTTCCGAAGAAGCCGACACTTCGGCTTTCGGCTTTCCTTTCAGAAACTGCCGACCTGGTGATTGCGTTGTCAATATGGGGCCAGCCTCCGAAATTGAAATCATTGCCAACTTCACGATAGTTTTTGCCGAACTGGTTGTTGATCTCATTGCCAAGCATCAGGTTTAAATGAATATCTGATATAATATCCATGTCGTAATTGGCTGTTAACAAGGAGTTGTAAACGGAGGTGGTTACTCCGTAATTGGCAATTGAACCCAGCGTATTTTTGCTGCCCATTTCGTTTATATCCTGGTAATGGGTGGTGTAAGAATCTACACCAAACTGATACCGAAAAATCAGCTTTTTATCGTCCAACTGACTGATTTTTGGAGAGAATACAACATAGGAATTCCCGAAAAAGCGGTTGGTTTGTTCGGCAAACAGGTTGTGCTCCATGTTCCAGTATGGGTTGTTGAAGTTGGTTGCCCTGTACAGAATCTGGGTGTAGGGATTGGTCGGGCTCTGGTAAGGAATCTCTTTCAGGTCGTAATTGACAGGCGCGGCAAATACAGTGGCAACCAGTCCGTCGTTGGCGGTAGGCGCTTTTTTAATGTAGTTGGACGAGTAATTCATCGAAACGCCGGTTTTCCAGGCCTGGCTCAATCTTGTTTCGGCATTGATCCTGGCGCTATAACGATCCTGTGAAGTGGAAGAAATAATCCCGGATTGGTTGGTATTGCTTATCCCGAATGAATAGGTAGATTTCTCTGTAGACTGGTTGATTCCGAAAGAGTTGTTTAATGTAATACCCGTCTTGAAAAAGTTTTCCACATTGTCATAGACCTGTGGGGTAACCCATGGGTCCATACCCGCTGTAGCAAGTTGCGGAACATAATACTTGCCTGCATAGGTGGTTGCATTGTTGCCATTTCTGGCATTCGGGACACTGCCCCCATAAGCTGGATCATTTGGCAGGTCAACGATTCTGGGGCCCCAGGCCGTGGATGCATTCGGGTTAAAAGTATAGCCCGTCCCGTTGTTTAAAGGTGTCCCCTGCGCCCATGTTGTTTGATACGCTGGTTTTCTTGAGATAACATCAGCACTTGAATAGGATGAAAATGAAATTACCGGTTTCCCCCCTTTGGCAGCGCTTCCACTCTTTGTCGTTATCACGATAACACCATTGGTGGCCCGGATTCCGTAAAGAGCTGCCGCGGCTTGCCCCTTTAAGATGTTAATGCTTTCAATATCATTGGGGTCAATATCTACCGCACGGTTGGCAATGTCGGTACCGGTTACTCCGTCACCCCGGACCTGCGAATTGCCATTGCTGCCGCTTTGAAAATCTGCCTGCGAGGCTACCGGCATTCCATCTATCACATACAAAGGGGTATTGTTCCCGGCAAAGGAACGGGCACCCCTGATGGTGATCTGTGTAGAAGCTCCCGGTGCGCCACTGGAAGGTGTAATCGCAACCCCCGACAATTTACCCTGAAGGGCGGTAGCGAAAGATGAACTGCCAGTCCTGGTAAGTTCTTCATTTTTCACATCCTGAACAGCGTAGCCCAGGGCTTTCCGTTCCCTTTTCATGCCAAAAGCCGTGACAACAACTTCGTCAACGCCTATCACATTTGATTTTAGAACTACATCCATTTTATTAGACAGTCCAATGGCAACCTCCTGAGTGACCATGCCAACAAAGGAAAATGTCAATACCCTGGACGATTCAGGGACAACGATCGAATAGAGGCCACTTGCATCAGTAATGGTCCCATTGGTAGTCCCCTTAACACTTACTGTAACGCCTATAACCGGGAGTCCATCTTCTGAAGAACTGACCAATCCGGTAATTTTCCTTGTCTGAGCCATCGCACTGAAGAGCCACACCACAATAAGAAATGCAATTAAGAATCCTTTTTTCATAGATTAAATATTTAGATTATGGGACAAAAGCCCACTGGATTTTTTCGCTTAGCAATTGGTCGGTATTCTTCTTTGATCAGTTAGGGACTCGCCCTAACAGAAAATCAACAAGATCAAACCTATGATTAAAAATTTTTGAGGTTGCTTTTAATCAATGTAACCAGCACTTCGATGGGTAAATGAATGGTATAGGCTGCCAGATGGATCATGACATGAGTTAACTCCCGTTTGTCCGGAAAAACATGCTGTTTACCATCAACAACGATTGATTGGCCATAAGATTGCCACTCCATTTGTATCATATTTCCCCGGCCTGTTAGACGAGAAAATCTTATAACCATCTATTGGAATCTGATCAGGATCCCCATTATAACACTGTCATTGTCTGGAATGGGAATGCTGGAGATATGATTTATCAAAATCAAATGGTCTGCGCTAGGTTATTTACGGTGATCTGCATGTTCCAGGGCACGAACGACCTAATACCAGGCAAAAGTCTCTCTTTTCAGACCATCCGTATCATTTGCCCATGGTTGTCCCTGTTACATTGATAATTTTACCACCCCCCATTTTTTCGAAATATATTTGAGCCAAAGTTCATTATCAATCATTTATTAAAATTTATTCCAATGAAAACAATCATTTTAACCACCGTGTTATTCCTTATGGTTTCTATGTTTGCCATGGGCAACAAGATTGTTGCCAAAGGATCATCAAATTCTGCTTTCGGGAATTACAAAATTGAAAAACTGGAAGATCATATGATGCTACAGGGCAAAGAGCTTGACAAGTACTTGATCACCTACGAAAAATCAGATATGAAGGTCGTAGTTGTTCTTGACAAACAAAAAAAATGTAAAAAGTACTATGTGCTGTCAGATCAGGCTCCTGTGCAATATGAATGTAATGGCGTCTATTTTGGAATTAAGAAACTGGATGGAACGCTTCTCTCCAGTGGTTTTGAAACCTGCATGGAGAAGCTGAACAAACAAGTTTACTTCCACCAAAAAGTGCTCGCAAGCGGAACAACCGAAATCCTTGAACATTTGGGATTGATTGCCTCTTATTATCCGGAATTTTTCACTCCCAAAGTTTCATGAAATACCCACGAGAAAATTTTCACATCAACCGAAAATGATCCGCCATTTGGCGGATGGGTATTCCATCAGACCATTGAAAAACAAAATTTATACTGATGAAATAGGCTAGCGTCTATCTAAATTATCTTCCGTAAGGGATCGAAAGGGAAATCTTCGTTGAAGTTTTCCCTTTTTTGATTTTATTTGCACAACTATTTACTATTAACACAAGGAATCCATGAACAACAAATCAAAATTATTGGCTCTTTCCGCCCTATTGTTACTGTTATCGCTGGCACCGGACAGTCGGTTTAAAACCACTCTCACCAATTTTCATGATGCTAATGCCAAATACATCATGGTGGCTGCCCACCGGTCGGCCCACAACGGCCATCCTGAAAATTCAATCTCTGCCTTGAAACATGCCATCGAAATTGGCGTGGATATTGCAGAACTGGATGTCAAAGTGACCAAAGACAGTGTGGTGGTACTGATGCACGACGGAAAAATCGACCGGACAACCAACGGCAAGGGCAATCCTGAAAATTATACACTGGCCGAGCTGAAGAAATTCAGGCTGAAAATGGACGATGGTACCCTGACCAACGAGACCATCCCAACCTTCGAAGATTTCCTAAACATCGCCAAAGGCAAAATCATGGTGGATATCGACATCAAGACCAGTCACCTGAAGCCGGTGGTGGATGCCGTAAAAAGAACAAAAACCCAGGATCAGGTCTTCTATTTCGACAACGATTACGATGCCTTAAAGAAGGTCAGAAGTATGGACAAAACATCCCTCTTTATGCCACGGGCTTACAACTATAAGATGGCCGATTCGGCACTGAAGATTTTTAGTCCTAAGGTGATTCACATCGATGAGACGTACTACACCCCCGAACTTACGAAGTTGATTCGCGGAAAAAATGCTAGGATCTGGATCAATGCCCTGGGAGAGCCAGATGATTTAATCCGAAAAGGTGAAATCGAAAAAGCAATCGACCAAATTCTGAAATACAGGGCCAACATCATCCAAACCGACGAACCGGAAAAGGTCCTGGAGTATCTGAGGTCAAAAGGGTTGCACAACTAAGAACTTTAACCACTAAAAAGAGGGGGAGACAGGGGACTGGGAGAGGGGGCGATCGGAACTCCTGAATTGGAAGAAATGAAACGGTGAAACAGCGAAACGGAGAAAGCGTTCTTTCTTTTAATTCGTGTAATTTGTGCAATTCGTGGTTGGGTGGGGTTAATCCGTGTAATCCAGTGTTGCAATTCTTTGTGTAATCATCCCATTCCTCATCGCAAATTCTTCCAGTTTATCTACATTATCTTTGGTGGTCTCCAGGCACATCCCGCACTCTGATGACCAAGGCTTTGGCACGGGTATCACCTTAACAGGAAGGTTGTTTTCCACGCACCACTGTTCCGCTTTGATTACCTGACGAATGTTCTGGAACAACACAATTTCCCTATTTTCCGACATTGTGGATCGCTTTGGCCAGAAAGTTCATCTCCTCCGGCGTATGGTAAGGTGACAATGAAAAACGGCAATCCCCGGTAGGGAACGAGCCCAGATGACGGTGAGCCAGGGGTGCACAATGGAGTCCAGCCCTGCATTCGATGCCATACCCTTCATAAAATTTCAGCGCCAGTTCGGATGAACTCCGTGTGTTGTGCACTACCGAAAATAGCTTGCCCTGATGCTCAAAATCGTCTGCACAGCGTACTTTATAATTGGCATTCCGCTTCACCTCTTTCAGCAAAGCCGCGAAATCGTCCCTCGAATGCTGAGCCAATGGCCTGTTCTTCAACGCAGCGTTCAACCCATGAATCCCGGTTATGTTGGGCGTTCCGGCTTCGAAGCGGTCGGGGACAACGGTTGGCATCGAGAGCGAATCGGATCCGCTGCCTGTGCCGCCGTACAACAAGGGCTCCACCATTTCGGGGAACCGCATAAACGCGCCTCCTGTTCCGGTAGGGCCCAGCAAAGATTTGTGGCCGGTGAAAGCCAGAAAATCGATGCCCCATTTGTCCACCTCAACGGGATGCGAACCGAGCGACTGACTGACATCAACCAACAGTGGAATCTTCCCGATGGCCTTTTTGATCTCTCCGGGTGATTGTGCCATGCCATTCACATTACTCATGTGACAGATGGCTGCCAAAATGGTGTTGGGACGCAGTTTTGAAGGAATCTTATCCATCAGGACGCGCCCATCCGGTCCACTTTCCAGCACCTCCCATTCAATCAAACCCAGTTGGCGCAAGCGCTCAAGGGGACGGGCAATGGCGTTGTGCTCCATGGCAGAGGTCAGCACATGCCCCCCCCTTTTACAGATTCCCTGGATCATCAGGTTAAGGGCCGTGGTGGCATTGGCCGTAAGGATGATCTTACCGGCTTCAGTAGTGCCCATCATAGCAGCCAACTGATCGCGGCACTCCTCCACCAGCCGGGTCGAATTCAAAATGCGCGGATAGGCCGACCTCCCGTAGGTACCACCCGTTTCGTTCAGGTGCCTGACCATCGCCTCGGCCACTGCCGCAGGTTTAGGAAAGCTTGTTGCGCAATTATCGAAATATAAATTCATGATGAAGTTTTAACTTGTTTGAAATGTTTAAACCGTTTGAAATGTTTGAAGGGTTATTGCTATCAGAAAATTTACTCCTTGAGCTGCACTTCCCTGAGACCAAATCAATTTGTGTCCATTTGTGTAATTTGTGGTACGGGCCGGATCTAACATTTCAAACTCTAAAAACCTTTTAAACTTTTCAAACCTTTTTTGTGGTTCACGGCTTAATGATGTTTCCTGCCCTCGCCATCGTCTCCGTCAGTGCAAACATATTTGAAATCTTACCCACAGCAAGCTTTCCCCTGATGTCGTAAAAATCGACACAGGTACCACAGATCAGAATCTCGGTACCGCTCTCTTCCAAGGCCAAAAGTGCGCTGCTCACACCCGAATCCACGGTAGTGAGCTTAACGCCCGAATTGTAAAATACCAGGTGAGTTGGCAATACAGCTTGCTCATTCAGGGAATTCAGAAATCCCTTCATCAGGATAGCCCCAAGTTGAAGATCCCCCTCCCCCATCTTGTCGCTGCTCATCACAACAATGTAGGAAGAAGAACAAATCCCCGGATCGATGCTGCCTGAACCGGGCTCTTCAGGTTGGTTCACTACCGTGATGTAAAAGAGACCACCGGCCTCATTGCCTTCAGGATACAAGGACTGGTCTTTCAGATAGGTCAGAATATTCTGAAAGGCAGTCCTGTTGTCGCACTCGATCTTCAAGGTCTCGCCAGGCAGACAATTTTTGAGCGCCTTCCGGGTCAATATCAATGGTTGCGGACAGAGCAACCCTTTGCCATCTACTGTTTGCATTGTAATAATATCAAGCATTAATTCAACATTTATCTAAGCCAATAAGACCCTTCGACATGCTCAGGGACCGGTGATACGGTGATTCAATCTGGCCCTTCGACAGGCTCAGGGAACAGAATCATAGTATTTTGTAACCGTCAGACCTTTGCTCCCTGAGCCTGTCGAAGGGTCAATCGGTTGTCTCACTTACAACATGAAAACGACACCGGTCCCTGAGCGAAGTCAATGGGCAAACTATTCAAACCTTATCTCCCGCTCAGCAAACGCTGCCAATTCCGGGGCCAATAATTCTGGCACATACGACTTTGGTACGAACTGTATCATCTTCGTATTTCGACGTGCCATACTGAAATCGTAAGTCTTGTCGTAGTAGGCCAGGGTAATCTCCGTAACTTTTCTGTAATCTCCGGCCCGAAGCGCCTCCAATGTCTCGTGGGTATCTTTGCCTCCCAACCTTTTGCTGATGTTCTCAACACTGCGTTGCAACTGCTCAGGCGGAAATCCGGCGTAATCGCGCAACAACCTTTCAATCCGTTCTTCGGTGGGAGGATCGATGCGGATGGTCTGGCAGCAGTTCATCTGCGAGAAAAGCTCATTGAGAATACTTACTTTTCCGATGGACTGGCTCTCCCCTTCCACCCAGATGGGTTTTGAGAGATTGAATTCAGTGATTTTTTCGAATATCAGGTTCGTAAACTGTTCAGTGGTTGGTTGCGAAGGCTGACCGATCCCTCCAAAACTGGAACCTCTGTGGTTGGCCAGTCCTTCCAGGTCCAACACCTGATGTCCGAGGGATTCAAGCTGATGGAGTATTTCTGTCTTACCTGAACCAGTTGGTCCGCTAAGCATGATCAGTTTCAAACCATTGCTGATAAGCTCCCTGCAATGGTTTCTGTACGCTTTATAACCACCCTCCAGCAGGTAGACTTCCCTCCCGGCTGTCAGTAAAAGCCAGGCCATGCTGTTGCTCCGCATGCCACCTCGCCAACAGTAGAGGTAAAGGGCTCCCTGAAGCTTTCTGGCCTGCAGGACAAATTTTTTCAACTTGGGACCAACGAATTCCAGCCCTTTCAAAACGGCCAGTTCCTTGCCCTGCTGTTTGTAAATAGTTCCTACAACGATCCGCTCTTCGTTCGTGAACAACGGAAAAGAGATGGCATTCGGCAAATGACCTTCGGCGAATTCAGCAGGTGTGCGAATATCCAGCACCACCTGCCCCCTCATCCGGCCAATAAACTCACCTGCTTTTAATGTCGTCATCATTCGCGATTTATCCGGCAAATTTACGCCAAATTGGGCAATTAGCAATTAATCCTTTGTGACTCTATGTTTTCCTCTGTGATGGGAGGGGGTGAGGGGGCGAATTGGCCGAATGACGGAGAGACGGAAATGACGGAAGGATGACGGAGATGGAGTGGAACTCCGGAGGTTGAAGAATTGAAACGGTGAAACAATGAAACGGTAACAGCATTTGTTCTTTAAATTTAGTGTAATCTGTGGTAGGGAGGTTTGTTACGCTTGAAAAATCATATGAATTCTGCTCATTTTTTAATTCTGGATATTCTGCTTCAGACAATTCGTGTCCATTTGTGGTAAGGACGGGGTTAATCCGCTTAATCCATTTTGAAATCCTCATAATCCAAATCCAAATATCTTTTATTAGCTTTGAATGATCCAATTACTACTATTTAACACATTACCATGAAGAAAAATCATCTTATTCTCTCCATTCTCCTGGTTGGCATCGCTTTTGGGACGTCCTGGGCCATCCGTGGGCAATTCG
>Ga0172379_10001733_pt1 | contig 42014 bp, 45 predicted proteins | sample GrowelOW334metaG_FD_119756 | JGI IMG/M metagenome (GOLD analysis project Ga0172379, IMG submission 119756) | Groundwater microbial communities from an aquifer near a municipal landfill in Southern Ontario, Canada - Groundwater well OW334 metaG | ecosystem: Environmental > Aquatic > Deep... | reverse complement strand
ATTCCGCCTGGGGAGTACGGCCGCAAGGCTAAAACTCAAAGGAATTGACGGGAGCCCGCACAAGCGGTGGAGCATGTGGTTTAATTCGACAATAAGCGAGGAACCTTACCAAGGCTTGACATGTTAGAGTGTAGGTCGCTAGAAATAGCGTCCGACCGTTAAATCGGAGTCTAACACAGGTGCTGCATGGTTGTCGTCAGCTCGTGTCGTGAGATGTCGGGTTAAGTCCTATAACGAGCGCAACCCTTATTTTGTGTTATTTTTTCACAAGAGACTGCCTGTTTAAAACAGGAGGAAGGTGGGGATGACGTCAAATCAGCATGGCCCTTATGCCTTGGGCGACACACGTGCTACAATGGCCATTACAATGGGTTGCAAAGTCGCAAGACGGAGCTAATCCCATCAAAAGTGGCCTCAGTTCGGATTGAGGGCTGAAACTCGCCCTCATGAAGCCGGAATCGCTAGTAAACGCGTATCAGCCATGGCGCGTTGAATACGTTCTCGGGCTTTGTACACACTGCCCGTCAAGCCAAGAGAGTCGGTAATATCTGAAGGATCCTTCGGGAAACTAGGGTAGGACCGATGATAGGGGCTAAGTCGTAACAAGGCATCCGTAGCGGAAGCTGTGGATGGATCACCTCCTTTCTAAGGAGATATTTAATCAAGTCTTATTTCACCGATATCGAGACTTGATTTACTTGGTCGACCCCGCATTTTGCGGGGTTAGGCAAAACGAAAACGCTAGGTTCTTCTTACCGCTTGTTGGTTGTTAATATTTTGAATAACCAAGGTGCTATTTAGCGCCTTGTTTTTAACTCCAGAAGTAATTTTTTCTTAAAAAATAGAGGGATTTTTTAGGCCAAAAAAGTCTACTGCTGACAGCCTCCTAACTATAGGTAAATATTGTTCTTTCTTGATTTTTTTCGAGAAATCCTGTAGACTGTAGACTGTATTCAGATGTTTTATCTGACGGCGGCGGTAGACTTTTTTGTTTGGCCATTAATTTGGGACAGCCGTTTACTATAAAAATAAGCTTAAAATATTATTAGGGCGACTAGCTCAGTTGGTTAGAGCACTTCACTGATAATGAAGAGGTCTCAGGTTCGAATCCTGGGTCGCCCACAGTCAAAACTTATTTAGTTAATTTTGCCGAGGTAGCTCAGTGGTAGAGCAGAGGACTGAAAATCCTTGTGTCGCCAGTTCAATCCTGGCCCTCGGCACCATGGCGCTATAGCACCATGACACCATTTCTTTCTATGAATTATGTTTATGTGTTAAAAAGTAAAAAGGATGGAAATTGTTATATTGGTTCCACTGATAATTTAAAACGTAGATTTGTGGAACATTCCGAAGGTATAGTGCAATCAACAAAAAACAGGAGGCCATTAGAATTGGTTTATTATGAAGCCTATAAGGATTTGAAAGATGCTAGAAAGCGGGAGCATTCGTTAAAACTTAAAAGTAGAGCCTATCAGCAATTAAAAAAAAGAATAACCCATTCTGTTCTTTAAATTTTGATTCTTGAATTTTAATTTACTTCGGGGTGTAGCTCAGTTGGCTAGAGCGCTTGCTTTGGGAGCAAGAGGTCGTGGGTTCGAGTCCCACCACCCCGACCAGTTTGGATATTTAAATTTTATTTAACCTCAAAGGAGGTGACTGATTGTGGCAAAGAAAAAACGAAAAACAAAAAAACCAGAGTCATTATCACATTTTGTCAGAAGAATGACGGCTAATCCGACGCAGGAATTCCTCGATGGATTAGCAGAAATCAGGAAGAATTTTAAAGGAGAAAGAAACGATTGTATTAAAGGGGCATACTAAGTTTTGCCCCTTTTTAAAAAATTATTATTTCATTTTTTTAAATTTATTGTTAAAATATAAATTATGTCAGAAGCCAATAGTTATACCGAAATTTATCAAATGGTCCAAAAAATACCGCGGGGCCAAGTGGCTACCTATGGTCAAATTGCCACGATTTGCGGGATGCCCCAGGCGGCTCGGTTAGTGGGTCTGGCTTTGCATGTTTGTGATATTCAAAAAATTCCTTGGCATCGGGTAATTAACCGTCGGGGAACAATTTCTACTACCTGCTTAGAGCATCCGGTGGCGATGCAAAAAGAATTATTAGAACGCGAAGGGATTCAAGTTAAGAAAAAAGCTGGAGCGTGGACGATTGATTTGAGAAAATATCAGTGGCAGGATTGAAAAACCAAATTTTAGTTATTTATGAAAATCAAAACAGCTGCCAGAACCGTAATTATTACTGAGGATAATAAAACTGCTATTATTGAGGTCAGGAATGGTGAATATTATAAAATTCCTGGTGGTGGTGTTGAAGAAGGAGAAATGATTGAGCAGGCGGCTGTCAGAGAGGCATTAGAAGAAGCTGGTTGTAATATAAAAATAATTAGAAAGATTGGCGAACAAGAGTTTGTTGATCCTAATCCAGAGTACCATATTATCCATCGGTCTATTTGTTTTCTGGCTCAAGTAATGGGCAAACCCGGGGAACCGAATTTTGATGACTGGGAAAAAGGTAATAAGTTTAAATTATTTTGGGTAAGTTTTGCTGAGGCAGAAAATTTTTTTAACAGTGCAAATCCACAAGAACCAATTGGTAGAGAAATTAATAAAAGAGATTTAGGTTTTTTGTTGAAAGCAAAGAGTATAATCGAGATTTGATTTTTGCGGGCATCGTATAGCGGTATTACCTCAGCTTTCCAAGCTGATGATAGGGGTTCGACTCCCCTTGCCCGCTCTGATAATTAAAAACGGCAGAGCTGATGATGCCCCGCGACTGCGGGGTTGCCTGCTTCTAGTTAAAAAAACAGACCTTGTTGGTCTGTTTTTTTGTTTATTTTTTAGCTATTTATTTTTACGGCCTAACTATTGACAAAACAAATAGTTTTTGTTAAGGTTTCAATACTCTCGACCGAGAGAATTGTACATTTTATTTTGCCCGACCGGGCAAGGAGGTAAGAGTTATGAGTTTAGATCAAAAAACTTTAGCACCAACCGTCGAAGAGAAAGAAATTTTATGTGGACTGCAGTATATGTCCCTCCAGGAGTTGGTAGAATTTTTTCACAAGGTACCAACTTCAAAAGTTAGGAAGGCGATTGTTAAGGAGCTGAACGAACGCTCCGATTTTCATTCTGATTTCGCCAATTGGGTAGAGTGGGTGATTAAACAATTACAAACCCACCGCGCAAGAACTGTCTCCGTGGAACTTTGGAATGATTTACTCGGAGCTTATTTGTTTAGAAGTGATGATAGCCTAACTGAACGCGCGATCAATTTTGCCTTAAATTTAGCCTGGCAAGATGATTTTGCTACTAACAGCAACACTTATTACAAATTGATTTGTAATAAGTTTGAATCGATGTATGATCATAACATCAAGCGCGAAAGGAAAATCTTCAGCGACTTCCCTCTGTTGAAAAGGTTAGTTTTAAGAGATATTAACATTAATTTCTCTCCGTTTTTCGATGACACCAGGCCAAATCCGTGTCTATATAAGGATATGAGTTTTGCCTTGTTAAAGAGGTTGATGACAAGAGTGGTTTTGCGTTATGGTGATTATGATCATGATCTAGAAACGTTAGTAAATCGTATCCTTTTTTTACATCAAAAAAAGGAACTAGTCCCAGAAAGTTATATAGAAGAACCCTGGGTATTACAGGGGAATACTGCTTTTTTGCAGTATGTCAGCGATCGCTTACTGGAAAATAGTAAAGTAACCAGAAAAGCGATTATTGTTAAGCAATAAATTGTTAGATTTAGGGGTTGATACCAAACAATTATCAACCCTTTTTATATTACTTGATAGTTTTTTATAATTGATTAAGGTCTTTTATTTGTCGCTTAGCCATTGACAAAAATGGTGGTTTGTGCTAAGATATGACTTCCCCAATATATGGGGATTTTTAGTACCGATAAATTTAAGTAATTTATTCAACGTTATGAAAAAATGGCTTAAGTTGGCGAAAAAGAAACAAAATAAAGATCTAAAAGCAAAAATGCTGTTTTTATCGGCCTTAGTTTTGACTTGGGAATTAAGTTTTCCTTATGTAGTAGCCGCGGAGGCAATGGAAAGCTCTTTGGCTAATGATTTATCACAGGTTAAGGAAATTATTGTCAGAGTGGAAGCCCAACCGGAAAAAGTTAGGGTCCAACCCCAGCCCCAACCTAAAAAAGTATTTAAGGTCGTGGCCACGGCTTATTCTAGCTCGGTAGAGGAAACTGATAATACGCCATGCATTACGGCTAATGGCTTTGATGTTTGCGAAAATAACGAAGTCAATGTCGTAGCGGCTAATTTTTTGCCATTTGGCACTAAAATTAAAATTCCGGAATTATATGGTGAAAAATTTTTGGTTGTTCAGGATCGGATGAACGCCCGTTATAAAACTGGCCGGATTGATATTTGGCATCCGTCTAAAGATGAAGCGGTTCACTTTGGCGTCAAGGTTTTACAAATTGAAGTTTACTAAAATATATTAAAATCGCCCCGGTTTGTCGCCGGGGCGATTTTTTGTTTAAAGATTGTTTCAGTTTAATAGTTTAAGGGACCACTGTTAGTTTTTGTATGTTTAGATCGCGACAAGCTCTAATCGCGTAGCTAATAAAAGCCAAATAGGCAAAGGCAATACCTAGAATAATCAAAAAGTTTGAGATTAATAAATAATTAACCAAAAAAAATAATATCCCCAAAAAATAACAGGTGAATTTTAGTCGTCCCCAGATTAGTGGTTTTGGGATAATTAATTTTTGGCACAAGGGAATAACTGCGCCTATTAATATTAGTAAAACAATAATTAACTCAGGTATTAGCATTTTTATAAATAGGGGTTGCCAAAAAATGATATTTTTTAAATATAAAAAATAGACTGCGACAGCTAGTAGCAGTTTATCAGCTAAGGGATCCGCCCATTTGCCAAAGATAGTTTCTTTATTTTGCGTCCGTGCGATAATGCCGTCAAAGTAATCAGTAGAAAATAAAAAGATTGCTATTAAGAAGAAAAGCCAGCTATTTAATTTACTAAAGAATAAAAAAATTGAGCCAACTATTCTGATGGCTGTTAAAAAATTAGGGCTAGGGTAATATTTAGGGATTTTGGGTCCCCAAAAATTATCCCTAAAAGATATCTCTTTTTGGGTGAAATTTTCAGTAAAACCTTCAAAGCTTATATTGGCCATTAAATTTATAGAGACAAACAAGATTGATTGGAGGCCTGGACGGGAATTGCACCCGTGAATAGCGGTTTTGCAGACCGCTGCCTTACTACTTGGCTACCAGGCCGAATATTTATTTAACAGTAAGTATTAACACTGGACTTTAATAAAGATAGCAAAAAAAGATTGAAAAATCAAGTCTTGATTAAAATTTTAGTTTGAGGTAAGATGAAAAAAATCAAGGAGGACGGTATGAGAATTTTATTAGTGGAAGATAGTCCGATTAATTTAAAGATGTATCAAGAAATGCTCAGGCTTGATGGTTATGCAGAAGTGATCAGCGCTAGGAATGGTCAGGAGGGTCTACAAAAATTTAATCAGGATAATTTTGATGTAGTTATTAGTGATTTAGACATGCCCTTAATGAACGGGCCGGAAATGATTGCCCTGATTCGTCAAAGCAACAAAGAAATCCCGATTATTTTGTGGTCAATAAGGATTAATTGTCAGGCAGTGCGTAATTTTAAACACAATTATCCCGAGGTAATTATTTTAGAAAAATTTCCTCGTAGCATTTCAGGGCCCCATCAAATCATTGAAGAATTAAGTAAAATTGAACAAAGCTTAAATCACCAACCGTAATGGTCGGTGATTTTTTTATGAAATCTCTGGTCACTTGAAAAAAATCTCAAAATATTGTAGAATGTAAGTACTTTTATGAATGTAACTGAATTAGCCCGAAGGTTAAAAGTTGATACTTCAGAGCTGTTGGAAAAATTACCACTGCTCGGTTTTGATATTGGTCGTCGGGCCATTAAGGTGGATGACCGTTTAGCGCAAAAAATTGTTCAGCGCTGGCATTTGTGGCATAAAGAAAAACGTGATTTAGAACGGTTAAACAAAATTCGAGGCTTAAACGCCGAAACTGAAGAGGAAATTAAGTTACGACCAGTCGTTAAAATTCCACCAGTAATTGCCGTTAAAGAATTTGCTAATCGTTTAAATTTGCCAGTTAACAATGTGTTAATGGAACTAATGCAAAATGGCATTATGTCTTCTTTAAATGAGCGGATTGATTTTGAAACGGCCACTATCATCGCCCAAGATTTGGGTTTTATAACTGAACCAGAAGTGGGTAGTACGGAAGAATTAATAGACACCAGCCAAAAAGTAAATGAGGTAGTGCAACGTAGTCAAAAATTAAGCGCTCGGCCACCAGTGGTGGTAGTTATGGGTCATGTGGATCATGGCAAAACTAAATTATTAGATACGATTCGAACGACCAAGGTAATGGAAGGCGAAGCAGGAGGCATTACTCAGCACATCGGGGCTTACCAGGTAGAAAAAAATGGCCGGATGATTACTTTTATTGATACTCCTGGTCACGAAGCTTTTACTGCTATGCGTTCTCGTGGTGCTAAGGCGGCGGATATTGCTATTTTGGTAGTAGCCGCGGACGATGGCGTGCAACCGCAAACCATTGAAGCCTGCACCATTGCCCAAGCGGCTAAAATTCCAATTGTGGTAGCGATTAATAAAATTGATAAACCGGAAGCGAACGTGGAAAAGACTAAACAAGAAATTTCGGCCAAATTAAATTTAATTCCCGAAGATTATGGTGGCAAAACAATTTGTGTGCCAATTTCGGCGCGGACCAATCAAAATATTGATCAATTGTTAGAAATGGTATTGTTGACGGCGGATTTGGAAAAAGAAAAAATTGTGGCTGATGTGACTGGCGAATTTGTAGGCACGATTATTGAATCGCATATTGATAAAGGCGAAGGGCCGGTAGCTACTTTACTGGTGCAAAATGGCCAGTTAAAAGTTAATGACAATTTGTGCGATGACGAAGTTTATTATGGTAAAGTTAAAGCGCTAAAAGATTTTCGGGGTCAGGCTTTAATGGTTGCTGGTCCGGCCACGCCCGTTAGAGTTTTAGGTTTTAAATTAGTGCCCCAAGTTGGCGATGTTATTTCGGCTACCAAAGATATTTCTAAACTGGATAAAAAATTAAAACAGAAAAGAAATGAACAGGAAAAAAACATGTGGACACCGGCGGTTCAGGGTAATACCGAAATGGGTGGTGTTAGCTTTAATTTAATTTTAAAAGGCGATGTGTTGGGTTCGGTGGAAGCAATTTTGCAGATGTTGGCCGCGGTAGAAAGCCCAGAAGTCAAAATTAAAATTGTGGCCAAAGGTTTAGGCAGTATTTCTGAAGCCGACATTTTAAAAGCAGAAAGTACCAAAGCGCAACTTTATGGGTTTAATGTTAAACCGACTACGGCGGCAGAAAATTTAGCCAAAGATAAAGGGGTGGTGGTTAAACAATTTTCCGTTATTTATCATTTATTAGAAGATGTTAAAAAGGAAGTAGAAAAATTATTAGCGCCAGAAATTATTTCCCAAAAAGTGGGCGAATTTAAAGTTAAGGCAATTTTCCGTCAGGAGACTAAAGCACAAATCATTGGCGGCAGTATGGTTGATGGCAAGGTTAGTAAAGGCCTTAAGGCGATTGTTATTCGTAATGGCCAGCCAGTAACCGATGGTTTAATCGGTCAAGTGCAAATGAATAAACAAGAAGTTTCCGAGGTTAAACAGGGCCAGGAATGTGGTTTGAAATATGAAGGCAAACCGTTAGTGCAAGTGGGCGACTTATTAGAATTTTATTCAGAAACCCGCAAAGAAAAGAAATTACAATAAATTTTAGTTTTATATGAGCGAACGCGTGGTTAAAATGAACGAGTTAATTAGGCAAGAAATTGCTAGGTTGTTAGAGCAAGAAATTGAATGGCCTAAAAATTGTCTAGTGACGGTAGTTAAGGTTATTACTAGCCGTGATTTGAAATCAGCTAAAATATTTTTGTCAATTTTTCCGGATAATTTAAGTGGCACGGCTTTGCATTTAATTCGCAAATCAACTAAGCAGTTAAGGGAGTTATTAGCCGAAGAATTAACGATTTTTACCACTCCCCGATTAAATTTTTTTATTGATAGCACCGAAAGACAAGCCGCTAAAATTGATGAAGTGATTGATAATTTAAAAAACGAAAGGTAGAATATATTGCGGGCCCAGGTGGCGGAATTGGTATACGCGTTAGCCTTAGGAGCTAATTCTCGCAAGAGATTGAGAGTTCGAGTCTCTCCCTGGGCACCAGTAATTACAGTTGAATTTTTTCAACTGTTTTTTAATCCATTGACAGTTAATAGCTATTATGTTAAGTTTAAAAAAATAAAAAGGAGGTGAAATAGCCAATGGTAGAAGTAAAGCCAGGTTTTACAATTCAAGGTAAGGTTAATGGCAAACAGATTTTAAAAAATATCGAACGTTACGGGCGAATTTGCTATAAGTCTGAAAAAAAGATAACACCAAACTCGGCCCGTAAATTTGTGGCGACGATTATTAAGAGTGGGCATGAATCGGTGATTGAACATGAAAAGGTCACGGTTATAATTGTTTGTGATCGAGGTGTTTCGCACGAAATCGTGCGTCATCGGATCGGTTCTTACTCTCAGGAATCCACGCGTTACTGCAATTACCAATCGCAGGGTATAAAAACGATCACCCCTCTTTTCTTTATTAATGACGACGAAAAGTATCAGATTTGGCAAGATGCGATGCGGTACAGTGAATTAGCTTATAACCGGCTAATCGAAAAGGGAGCCCAGCCACAGGAAGCCAGAAGCGTTTTATCAACTTCGCTTAAGACTGAAATCTCGATTACTTACAATCTTCGGGAATGGCGTCATTTTTTTAAATTGCGCTGTGCCAAGAAGGCACACCCGCAAATGCGGGAAATTACGATTCCGATGTTAGCGGAGTTCAAGAGATTAATTCCGGTAATTTTTGACGATATCATACCGGAGTAAAAGATACATTACCCTAGACGATTTTTATCTAGGGTTTTTTAATTCATTGACAGTTAGTAGTTATTATGTTAAGTTTAAAAAAATAAAAAGGAGGTTTTGCGATGGCAGTCAATCAAAATCAATTTGAAGTTTCGGAAAGAAGTAAACAAGCCTTTGCGGAAATGTTTGCAGATCGGCTTGGTGATAATTACGAACTAGCCTTGGGGATTTATGTTAAATGTGGGGCTCGTTTGGCGCTGGGTATTAATAATGTTCTTTTGTATGCTTTCGATCAGGGAAAAGTAGAAGAGGTTTTGGCAATACTTGAACAGCATTATGAAGAGCATTTACAATTTCAACACCCAGAAATTATGGGCAAGGTGTTTGATGCCAATGGTATTAATCAAACCGAAAGAATGTTTCAAAAGATTTATCTTGAGACTCTTGGTCTCAAGCCTCAGCCGCCGCGATAAAGTAAAAATAAACCAACCGGCCCAAGTTAACCTTAGGCCGGTTTTTTGTGAATAATTAGGGGATAAGCCACTTAATTGAATGGTGTTATTTGGGTGGTAAATACATGATATTTCTCTGTATTAAGCTAAAAACAAAGATTATTGGTAGCCCTTGACAGGGTTTTAAAAATCATTTATAATTAGGGTGCATAAAATAACAACCATATATGAGAATATATTCCTTAGCATTTTCTTCTCCAAGTGCCTGAGGCAGACAATGGATGTTTTTAGGTCTACCGCTCGGAGAAGGCGGTTTTTTTGTCAGCTAAGGGGGTAGTCGTTAAAAGTCAGTATTACCAATTGACTTTTGCTGATTACGACAGAACGTTAACAACTTGAGTTAGTAAGCGATACAAATAAGCAATTTGTCGAGCCTTAAATTTAGAGAACAAATTTAAGGAAATATTTTACATCATTTTTTCTAGCTAGATGTAAAATAGGAACAAGAATAGTTGGACTTAAGAGGGTCCAAACGCGATTCTTGTGGTTAAACAAAATTAAGGGCAAAGGGTGGATGCCTAGACACCAAAAGGGCGATGAAGGACGTAGCAGCCTGCGATAAGCCTCGGGAAGGTGGCAAGCGACCTGTGATCCGAGGATTTCCGAATGGGGTAACCCTATCGTGTAAACCACGATAACTCTACACTGAATAAATAGGTGTAGTGGAGCGAACCCGGTGAAGTGAAACATCTCAGTAGCCGGAGGAAAAGAAAAAAAGCGACATCGCAAGATGTCATATTCCCCTAGTAGTGGCGAGCGAACGGGGAGGAGTCTAAACTTTAATATCCGATTTTAGGTAGCTGGTTAGTCGCAAGACTTAATTAGTCGCTTTTGATTAAGGATGTGGGTCCGTATGTTATTAAAGTGTTACGAGTTGATTACGTTTGTCTGCCCATACCAGACAGGATAAAGATATAACTTCCCTAGCAGAACAGCCTGGAAAGGCTGGCCAGAGCGGGTGATAGCCCTGTACGTAAAAGGGGTTGATGCTTTATGGTGATTATACTCAAGTACTACAAGACATTCGAGAAGGCTTGTAGGAAATCGGCACGACTACGTGCCAAGACTAAATACCTTTGGTGATCGATAGTGAACAAGTACCGTGAGGGAAAGGTGAAAAGCAGGCCGGTGAGGCCGATGAAATAGTATCTGAAACCCTTTGTTTACAAGGAGTCAGAGCTCAACCATTATTCGCAAGAATAGTGTCGGGCGATGGCGTTCCTATTGAAGAATGAGCCTACGAGTTTGTTAGGCGTTGCTGTCTAATCCCGTTTGTACGGGAGGAGGCGTAGTGAAAGCGAGGATGAATAGTCCGTTGAGTATTTAAAGTGTTCGGAGAGTTCGGTTTGACTTAGGTTAAGCTGAGCGAGATCCTGTTTACAGGATCACTTTGAGCACTTTAAGTATTCAGGCAGCGTTTACAAGACCCGAAACCGGGCGAGCTAGTCATGACCAGGGTGAACCCTGTAGAAATACAGGGGGAGGCCCGAACCCGTACGCTGTGCAAAACGTTGGGATGAGTTGTGACTAGAGGAGAAATTCCAATCGAGCTCGGTAATAGCTGGTTCTCCTCGAAATAGCTTTTGGGCTAGCCTCGAATGATCCTCTGAGGGGTAGAGCACTGAATGGGATTGGCGGAGTTTACTTCGTCTATCCTAACCAAACTCCGAATACTCAGAGTTACAGTTCGGGAGTCAGTCCGTGGGGGCTAAGCTCCACTGGACAAAAGGGAAACAGCCCTGATCGCCGTCTAAGGTCCCTAAATCTTTTTAGTTTTTTACTGAAACGTTTATTTAGCTTTGCTAAATAAATGAGATTAAGTGCTATGAAGGTGGTGAGGCGACTTATACAACCAGGATGTTGGCTTAGAAGCAGCCATCATTTAAAGATAGCGTAACAGCTCACTGGTCAAGTTGCCATGCGCCGAAAATGTACCGGGGCTAAATCTAGTACCGAAGACGCGAATTCTGACTTTTAGTCAGAGTGGTAGAGGAGCTTTCTGAACGCACTGAAGCTTGAGTCGTAAGGCCGGGTGGAGTGTTCAGAAGTGAGAATGTAGGCATGAGTAGCAACAAGACGGGTGCAAACCCCGTCCACCGTAAACCCAAGGTTTCCTGGGCAACGAAAATCGTCCCAGGGTTAGTCGGTCCTAAGGTGAGGCCGAAAGGCGTAGCTAATGGACAAGCCGTTAATATTCGGCTACTTCTGTTAGGTTTCAATGGAGAGACATCTTCTTTAAGTCTGTGCGTATTTTGGCTATATGCGTCTAAAAATTGGTGGTGGCTGGACAGGCAAATCCGCCAGCATAATCTGCCGATTTGAATGAAAGTTGGGTGGCGACATCTGACGATACAGATAGTTAAGGGGATCCAGAAAATCTTCTAGAGTCAACCTAATAGGATCCGTACCGTAAACCGACACAGGTGGGTGAGCATCAATGTGCTAAGGTGTACGAGAGAAACCTCTTTAAGGAACTAGGCAAAAAAGCGTGCGTAACTTAGGAATAAGCACTGCCCTGCATTTATGTAGGGCCGCAGCAAACGTCTATCAAGCGACTGTTTACCAAAAACTTAGGTCCCTGCTCAAAGCGCAAGCTGAGGTATAGGGGCTGATGCCTGGCCAGTGTCAGAACGTTAAGGGGAGAAGTCATCTTGCCGTAAGGTAAGGGCAGCTTTGAACCGAAGCGCTGATGAACGCCGGCGATAACTATAATCGTCCTAAGGTAGCGAAATCCCTTGTCGGGTAAGTTCCGACCTGCACGAATGGCATAACGACTTGATAACTGTCTTGAAGAGGTACTCGGCGAAATTGCAAGACCCGTGAAGATGCGGGTTACCCGCAGCTAGACGAAAAGACCCCGTGAAGCTTTACTACAACTTGGTATTGTGTTAAGACTTGTTCTGTTTAGAATAGGTGGGAGTGCCGCCGCAAGGCGGTACAACAGTGAAATACCACCCTTAGTATTTTTTAACACTAACTTTCAGCCGTGATCCGGCTAAAGGACAGTATCTGGTGGGTAGTTTAACTGGGGCGGTTGCCTCCTAAAAGGTAACGGAGGCGTTTACAAAGGTTGGCTTAGTCCCGATGGTCATGGGACTGGACGTGTAATGGCACAAGCCAGCTTTACTGCGAGTCCAACCAGACAAGCAGTCGCGAAAGCGGAACATAGTGATCCGACCATTCAATGTAGGATGGTGGAAGCTCAACGGATAAAAGCTACTCCGGGGATAACAGGCTAGTCTTGCCCAAGCGTCCATAGCGACGGCAAGGTTCGGCACCTCGATGTCGGCTCATCACATCCTGGGGGTGAAGAAGCTCCCAAGGGTTCGGCTGTTCGCCGATTAAAGTGGTACGTGAGCTGGGTTCAGAACGTCGTGAGACAGTTCGGTCTCCTATCTACTGCGGGCGTTCGAAAATTGAGAGGACTCTTTCCTAGTACGAGAGGACCGGAAAGGATAAACCTCTGGTGTACCGGTTGTTCTGCCAAGGGCATCGCCGGGTAGCCAAGTTTAGTCAGGATAAACGCTGAAAGCATCTAAGCGTGAAGCCTACCTCGAGATTAATTTTCGTTATAGGTTCCCCTGAGACTAAGGGGTTGATAGGCGGTAGGTGTAAGGCCAGTAATGGTTTAAGCCGAGCCGTACTAATTACCAAATGTTTAACCACAAGAATCGCGTTACTAATTTTTTAGGATAATATTGTTCTGGTGATTTTAGCGGTGAGGTCACACCCGATCCCATCCCGAACTCGGTAGTTAAGCTCACCAGCGCCAATGATAGTCCTTTGGGCGAAAGTAGGCCGTCGCCAGAACAATGTTATCCTAGTTAAGAGCCCGTAATAACTTACGGGTTTTTAATTTGGCAAAAAATTAGGATAAATGCTAAACTAAAAAAAGCTAAAGATTATCATTAGTAATTATTATGCGACAAATTGCGGATCTACATTTACATTCCAAATATTCTCGGGCCACGAGCAAAGATTTAGATTTGGAACATTTAGAGCTTTGGTCAAAAATTAAAGGTTTGCAAATTATTGGTACTGGAGATTTTACGCATCCGGCTTGGTTTAAAGATTTAGCCACTAAATTAGTAGAAGTTAAATCTGGATTATATCAATTGTCGGATAACTATAAAATTAAACTGACTCAAGCTTCAGAATATTTAACAGCCGAATCGTATCAATCGCCAGTTTATTTTTTACCATCAGCCGAAATTAGTTGTATTTATAAACAAGGAGAAAAAACTCGACGGATTCATTTAGTAATTTTGGCGCCAAATTTAGTCGCGGTGGCTAAACTTAATGAGCGCTTAAATAAAATTGGTAATTTGCGATCTGACGGTCGGCCAATTCTGGGTTGGTCAGCTAAAAACCTATTAGAGTTAATTTTAGAGGTGGATGCTAATTTTATGGTTATTCCAGCGCATATTTGGACGCCCTGGTTTTCGCTATTTGGCTCAAAATCCGGCTTTGATACGGTAGCCGAATGTTTTGGTGATTTAGCCAAACATATTTTCGCCATGGAAACTGGTTTATCTTCCGACCCGGCGATGAATTGGCGGCTTTCGGCCTTAGATCAATATACTTTAGTTTCTAATTCCGACGCCCATTCTTTAAGGCGGTTGGGGCGAGAGGCTAATGTTTGGGAAATTGCTGCCAAGGATTTAAGTTATCGAGAAATTTATCGTATTTTAAAGGAGCGAGATCAAGAAAAATTTCTTTATACCATTGAATTTTTTCCCGAAGAAGGTCGCTATCATTGGGACGGTCATGCGGCTTGTCAAAAAAGTTATCCACCATCACAAAGTCGGGAATTAAATAAGCTTTGTCCGGTTTGTCGTAAGCCTTTGACGATTGGCGTGCTTAGTCGGGTAGAGGAATTAGCCGATCGGCCAGTAGATTTTAAGGCCAACCGGGTCCCTTATAAAAGTTTAGTTTCTTTGGAACAAATTATTGGTGAAGCCTTAGAAAAAACGCCAACCACTAAAGCGGTGGCCGCCGTTTATCAGAAATTAGTTAAGTTTGGTGGAGGCGAATTGCCCGTGTTGTTAGATCTAACGGCCGAACAGTTGGCAACTTGTGTTGACTCAGAAGTTATCCAGGCAATTTTAGCTGTTAGGGCCAGTCAAGTGAAGGTAAAACCGGGTTATGATGGGGTTTATGGAGAAGTAAAAATTAGCTTAAACAAGCCAAATAAAGCCTTAAAGCAAAAAAGTTTATTTGGTTAAAAAATATAAATACTTTTTAGGTTTTATAGGGTTAAATTTTTTGTTTTCAAGGTTACAAAGTACTTTATTGTAGTTTTTAAAATTTATTTGTGTTAAACAAAACTACCCACTGCTAAAATAGCCAGGGTAGTTTTGTTTAAGGGTGAAAAAGATTGCTATTAAGCTTTCTTTTTCTTTTTAGCGGCCACTTTCTTTTTAGCGGCCTTTTTCTTTGCTGCCATAATTATTTTCACCTCCCTTCATCAACTCCAATGAGTTTGAACGACAAGCATGGAGTAAAAAATTTATTAGCTAAAGAACAAAGATTTGTCGTTAAATATATTATAACACAAAAAATAGTTGTCAACAACAAAAAAATAACTTGTCAAGCCCATAATTTTAAAAATATTTTGTTAATAAGATTATTTTAGATCAAATAAGAAATATTTTAAATAAAAAAACAACTTTAGTTGTCGTTTTTTATTTAGGTTAATATTTTTTCGGTGGACCCGAGCGGACTCGAACCGCTTACCTCCTCGTTGCAAACGAGGCGTTCTACCAGATGAACTACGGGCCCTTAATTATTATTTTTTACCAAAGAACATTCCGGCCGGACCAAAAATCCAAACCAAGATATTTTGTAAAATCCCCGCCCAGTACATAAAAGTGAGGGCAATTATTAAAATTCCTAATAATTTATAGAACAACCGCGAACCACCCTCGGCGCCTAAATACTTTTCGGCCCAGGCCACTGAACCAAAAAAATCATAAATTGCTTCGGATTTAATCACCATGGCTAGGCCAACGGCAATTATTATTAAACTAACAAAGGTGGTCATATTTTTATTTTTTATAAATCTCTAAAGCTTTAAGCCATTTTTTATAATTAGCCTTAGCTAAGTTTTTGCGCTCTGGCGAACTAATACGATTAAACATCCAGTCTAGTTTTTCTTTGATTTTGGCGTAACCTTCTTTTACCGCTCGTTGTTCTACAAAATGTTGGGCATTGGTTTCAAAATAACTTAGCGAATCTGCATCCATTAAAGCGTTTTGTTCAGAGTCTCCACCAAACTCATGTTGGCTAATTAAGTGCTTTACGGTGGCGATGATTTGGTTGTCAGCCCCATTTTCTTTTAGAAATTTTTCCATAATTTCGGCGCCAGCTTCTTGATGACTTTTTAAAATATTTGGGTTTAAATAGTCACGATCTTTTTCTCCTTTAATAGCTCTTTCAATGTCATGAGCGTAAGCGGCAATTTTGTGAGCTTCGGTCGCCTTGGGAATAAATTTTTCAATCCAGAAAACTGTCCGTTCAAAGTGAGGCTTTTTTGCTAAAAATGATTTATCAACAAACGCAATAGTTTTTTCGTATAAGTTCATAATAGCAGACAAAATTTAGGTGATAAAAAATGTCTTGGTGGGCAGCATAGGACTCGAACCTATGACCTTTCGGATGTAAACCGAACGCTCTAACCAACTGAGCTAGCTGCCCTGGTAATAATTTTTAATTAACTTCTACAGTATCTGCTAACGCTCTAACTTTACCCCGCCTATGCAGGCGGGGCAAGCTGAGCTAGCTGCCCCTAGTTTGCTTAGTGTTTTTTAAAATTACTCAAGTGCCGAAGAGAGGACTCGAACCTCCAACCCCTTGCGGGGACTAGCACCTCAAGCTAGCGCGTATACCAATTCCGCCACTTCGGCCTATATTTTGTTAAAGCGGTAAGCGTCTTATTTGTTAAGTGGTTGTTTTGGTAAACCACTGCTATTGAATTCTAACATAAAATCCCGCGGTAAAAAACTACAGGAGGCGGGATTTTTGTTAAACGGCGCTTATTTAATGATTTTTTCTTTCAGTTTTTTCCGGTAGGAGCGTAAGTAATACAACTTAGCCTTAGTTGTGTCGGTTTTTTTAACCAATTCAATATTAACAATTGTTGGTGAAAAAATAGGATAAATCTTTTCTACCCCAAAACCATTAGAAATTTTACGCACGGTAATAGTGGCGTTAATTTCCTTGCCACTGCGATGAGCTAAAATAATGCCCTCAAAAATTTGAATACGTTCTTTTTCCTCACCTTGGGCATTAAGTTCTTTAATTTTTTGGTGGATTTTAACGGTGGTTCCCGGCTTCAATTTGTCAATGACCGAAGCTAAGTCAAATTTTTTGGTTTCTTTCGTAGCCATATTATTACTAAATAATCTCAGTTAAATGATTTAATTGCTTGGTTATTATAAACTAAAGATAAAAAAAAGTCAAGCTATTGGTTGGTCTAGTAGGGTTAGCTTAAAACTTAGTATTTTGGCTATTTTAACCCAAATAAATACTTGGTAAAAGGCTTGTTTATCTTAACTTTTTTAAATAATCAGCTAATTCTGGAGGCAAGTTATTGTTGTATTCCTGCCAATGGCCGGCTAAATCGCTAAAACCTAAAGTAGTAGAATGTAAAAAAGGTCGCATTAAATCATTTTTAATCTTGATTTTTTTACGGCTGTCATGAAAGGTATCTTTTTTGGGACGATAAAGCGGATCACCAACAATTGGGTAACCAATCGCTTGAAGATGAGCGCGAATTTGATGCGTGCGACCAGTATAAATTTTTACCTTAAGTAAGGTGTTATTAATAAATCTTTTCAGCACCCAATATTCGGTTTTAGCTTCGCGATCTTTGTCAGCGGTTTGGGTATGCGCGGCCATTCGGCCCTGACTAGTGGAACGGCCAATTGCTAAAGCGATAATATCTTCGTCTTTAGTAATTACCCCATAGACTAAAGCCAGATAATTTTTGTTAATTTGGCGATTGGCAAATTGCTCTTTGAGTGAGTGATACATTTCAATCGTTTTGGCGATGACCATTAAGCCCGAAACTTCGGCGTCCAAACGATGAACAATGCCGGGGCGTTTTTTTTCTTCAGAATCTAAGCGGCGACTGGCTAAAAAAGTTTTAGTGGCTTTGGGATATTTCTTTTTTAACCAAGCAACTAAAGTATTTTTTTCTTTTCTGGTAGTCGGGTGGACCAAGAGTCCACTGGGTTTGTTAATAATTAAGTAGTCTTTGTTTTCAAAGATAATCTCGGGAATTAGTGCGACTAATTTTTTGGTCGTAATTTTTTTTGGGGGAGTTAGGGGTTTAGCCGGAAGCAAACTAATTTCTGAACCGATTCGCAAAAAATGATGGGGTGTTACAATAATATTATTAACCAAAATCAAGCCTTGCTTTATAAGTTTTTGCCATTGTGAACGGGTGGTGGCGGGAAATCTTTGAGTTAAGACTTTATCTAAGCGTTGACCGATCTCGGCCTCTAAAATTGAAAATTTATTAGTCATCTTTTTTTAAGTTATATTTATGAAATTTTTTACGCTTACTTTCCCAATCGTCTAAATCTGGTTGTAGGGGTTTTAGTTTATCATCTGTTAATTTATTTAAGGCGGTTAACTTTTTTAATAAATAATCACGCTCGTTTTTAGTCGGTTCTTGCAAAACCTCGGCCAATAGTGCTCCTAGTAATAAACCCACGCGAGGACTGGGAGCAATTTTTAAGGCTTTCATCAAGTCATCACCTTTAATTTTTAACATTTTAGGCCCCAAGGGTTCCAAAACCACTTCTTGCAGACGTTGTTCCATTTCAAGCAATTTGTAGGGTTTGGCTTTGGGCCGGCCCATGCCCAAGCGATCATAAGTGCGCAATTTAATTAAGTCGGCAATGTATTCGGCGCCAACGCGAACGATAAAACGGCGAAGTCCAGCGTCGGTAATTTCACCCAAGGAATAATAAAACATGTGATATCTAACCAAATGGCTGACTTGTTTGATAAAATCGTCAGAATATTTTAGACGAGTTAAAATATTTTTGGTAACTTTAGCGCCAACTAAATCATGATCATAAAAAGTGGCGGTTAGGCCAGTGCCTTGTTTAGTGATCGGTTTGCCAATATCATGAAGTAAGGCGGCCCAACGTAAAGCCAAAGTGGCTTGGTCTTGCACTGCAAAACCTAAAGCCCGAACTGAATGTTCGCCGATGGTAAAAATATGACTACGATTTTGATCAACCTCCCAAGGTTTAGCAAGCTCTGGTAAAATCGCTGACAGGATATCTAAATCTTTTAACAAGCGAATACCAGCTTCGGCGTTAGCAGTTAATAAAATCTTATCTAATTCTTCGCGGACCCGTTCCACGGAAACCTCATTAATCTTTTTGGCTAATTTTTTAATTACCATTGCCGTCTCGGGCTCAATGGTGAAATCTAATTGCACCGCCAAGCGCACCCCGCGCATTAAGCGAGTGTAGTCTTCGGCAAAGCGTTCGGCTGGCTGGCCAACGGTGCGGATAGTTTTAGTTTGTAAATCAGCTAAACCACCAAACGGATCAATTAGATTGTTTAGAGTAATCTCGGTTTTAGTAATTGGCCAAGCCAAAGCGTTAATAGTAAAGTCGCGGCGGGCTAAATCCTGTTCAATGGGTAAATTAGGATCGCTAGTAATATCAAAATCGTGATAACCGCCAGTGCCAAAAGATCTTTCGGTGCGTGGTAAAGCAATATCAAGGTCTTCTAAATCTTTGGCTAGACCTTGGGGACGAAATTTAAAGACGCCAAAGTGTTTGCCGACTAAATTAACTTTACCTAGTTTGGCTAAAACTTTTTCTAATTCTTTAGCTGGGATATTTTTAATAACAAAATCAAAGTCCTTTACCCCGCCTGGATAGATGGGGTTTGTTCCTTTTTTATCCAATAACAAATCCCGCACCGCACCACCGACTAAATAAATTTCGGCGGTGGGTAATTGTAATAATAATTTTTTAACAAAAGCAAAATCCGGATTAGTGTTTAATCCTTTCTGCCAAAGTATAAGCTTATTGTCTTGCATTTTAAGCGGTGTCTTTAACACCTAAAAGGTGTGGGCGGCAGAGGAGTCGAACCTCTGACCTTTACAATGTCAATGTAACGCTCTAACCAACTGAGCTAGCCGCCCTAATAATATTTTTAATTAACTATTTAGCAATCTTTGCTAACGCTCTAACTTCACCCCGCCCAGATGGGCGGGGCAAGCTGAGCTAGCCGCCCGATTATTTTTTAATTTACCCCACTATTATAGCAGGTTTATTAATATTTTTCAAGAGCCAACTTTGGGCCATTATTGACGAAATATGGTATTTGTGGTAAGAATAGGTTAATAAACTTACATAAAAAGGAGGTAGTAAGATGACATTAGCCAAGAGGTTAAAATATGGCCAAATTGGTATAGTAAATATGATTTTTGGTTTTTGGATAGTTGGCTGTCTTATTGCGATGTTTTTTTGGAATTATTATACGACGCCGATAATTATCGCCACTGTTTTTTTAGCGGCTTTCGCCTTTTGTTTCGTCTCATGCATACCATCAAAGATTCTGGTACTGGACAAAAAAACTGGTAAAATCAAGGCAGATTTTCCTAAACCGATAAAACTTCTTTTCCCGCCCAGAGGTTTTTATGTTTCCTATGATAAATTATCGGAAACAACGTTGATTTTTTTTAATGAGGACGATGAAGGCGATGATGAGGATGAGGACGATGAAGGCGATGATGAAGATGTTGAGAGCGAAAGAGAAAACAAAAACCCTCCCATAGAGTCTTGCCTGACCGTTGAGTACAACTATGGCGGATCCCAAGAAACTGCTATTAGTTTGTTTCTCGAATATGGTGAAAATATCAGAGAAGGCTTAAACGCAGTAATTAAAAAAGCCCTCGAGCCTATTTTTACCGAGCAGTCAGACAATTTGGCATTAACAGAGACTGTTGAGATGGCCAAGGTTTTAATAGAAGCCTTAAAAATAGAGTCATTAGCAGTTGTCTCTATTTCTCTTGAAGAAACGATTCAAGAGCAAAAAGAGTTGTATAAAAAATCGTGGAGTAATTAAACCAAAAGAGCGAAGAAAAATCTTCGCTCTTTTTTCTTGGAATATTTTTGCGATTTAAGGGTTATTGACAATTTATTAGTTGTGTGATAAAAATAGCTTAATAAATTTACATAACAAGGAGGATTTATAAAATGTGGAAGGCTATAAAGTATGTTGATGAATACCTTATCATTGCATCGTTTATTTTGCTAATAATCATGGGTAAATTTGTTTTTCCTGTCCCATGGGCTGATTTTAGCATGACAGTACTTGCCCTATATTTTTTGGTGTTTTTTCCGTTGCTTATTTTTGGTTATGCTAAAATGGTTATGTCCGGCGGGACATTGGTCTTTGGAAAAGATGACCAAATTATTGAAGAATTTAAGAATCGTTGGTTCAGGACTTATTTTAATCCACCAAAAGGGGTGTATTTCTTTTATGGGCAGTCTCGTTATTGGGCTACTATTAGTGGTAGTTTACCCAGCGGAGAATCAATCACTGCAAAAGTAGATTGTAGTTGGGGCGGGTCTCGAGAAAAAGCAATTGAGCTTTTTAGAACTTATCATCAGGACGCTTCGGGAGCTGGTTATACTATTATTTCCAAAAGAATCAACGAAGTTTTGGCTAATTACCTTAGTGCCTCGCCGGCCATTTTGGTTCAGCAATTAAATCAATCGATGGAATCGATTGATGAGTTGCCAAATTTTAAAATGGTTGAGCCAATTTACTTGGTAATAAAGGCCAAAAAAATTGTTGAGAAACAAAAGTAAACCAAAAGAGCGAAGAAAATTCTTCGCTCTTTTTTCTTTGGCGGAAATTTAAAGGTGATTTTATTTTTTGCTAAATCCCTCTAGAGCCTTTAAGACTTCAATCGGTGTAACAAATACTACGGTGTTAGATTGATCAGAAGAAATATCATTAATTGAATGTAGGGTGCGTAAATGTAAGGCGCCGGGCGTGGCCGAAAGAATGTGCGCGGCCTTGCTTAGATTTTCGGCGGCAATTACTTCACCTTCGGCATTAATAATTACTGCCCGGCGTTCACGTTCGGCCTCGGCCTGTTTAGCAATCGTTCTTTTCATGTTTTCTGGTAAAACAATATCTTTTAGTTCAACGTTGGAAACTTTAATGCCCCAGGGTTCAGAAGCCTCGTCAACAATTTGTAAGATGCGTTGAGAAATTTGTTCGCGATTGGCTAATAATTCATCCAAACTTACTTCACCGCTAACATTGCGCATGGTGGTTTGAGCTAATTGCGAAACAGCGTAACTAAAATTTTCCACTTCAATTATTGCTTTGGCGGCATCACTAACCTTATAGTAGATGACAGCGTTAATATTAACTGAGACATTGTCTTTAGTAATGGCTTCCTGATCTGGAACATCTACCGCTTTAACTCTAACATCTACTTTAACCATTGACTGAATAACCGGTAGGATTAGTCGCCAGCCTGGTTCTTTGGTGCTTAAATATTTGCCCAGTTGAAATTTAACCCCGCGTTCATATTGGTTAATCTGGCGAATGGAAGATAAAATAATCATGATGATTATAGTCCCTAAAAAGATAGTGAGAGCGTCCATAATTTTTTATAGTTTAAATTAATAAAGTTATTTTATTGGCACGGCCGCGGCCTTTTCTGGTACAAGCTTATATAATTCCGGATCAATAGTAACGGGAAAACATTTACGGCCGGTGTTATGCTTCCAGGCGTTAGCTGGTTCGTTGTAAATGCCAATATAGCGGATGGTGGTATTATTTTGATCTAAGCTGGCTTGTTGAAAGGTTGCGCATAGTTCAAAAGTCAAATTGCCACTGGTGGTGTATTCATAAGCCGCTTTGGTTGCTGGATCAGTCGGAGCAGTAAAACCAGAAACGGTATCGGTTAAAGTGTCTAACTTGGTTGGTAAAACTTGTTTTTTTTGCCAATAATTAATGATTTCTGATTTAATATTTTGTAAATCGTTGACCCTTTGTTCGTCAAAACGTCTGGCGCGTTGGGTAGTGGGAGAGCCAACAATAAAAAATCCGGCAATAATTGTCACCAAAACAATCGCGCTGGTGATCCAAGCGATAATTTTCACTTTCTTTTTGGTAACGGTAAAATTGCGGCGTAAATCCCAAAGATAATAACCAAACACGCCGGCAGCAACAACTAAAATTGTCAGTAACTTTAAGCTAAAACCTAAAGTCAGTTCGCCACCTAAAAAATTATAGACTAAACGGATTAGCTGAATAATCATGGCCACCGCCGAAATCAATAAGGTTAAGTAGGTTAACCATTTGCCGATTTTTATTTCGCGTTTAGCTGGTTCCTGATTAATTTCTCGGTGGATCAGCCAGGTTAAAAAGATAAATAAGGGCCAAGCGATGATGATTGAGGCAATGGTCTGTCTAATAGTGTCAAAAACATTTATTAAAGAGTATTGCAGTTGATCGGGGAAGGAATAGTTAACGTACTGAAAAATTAAAGCAATAAAAGCAAAGACGCTAATGTACAAGGTGATAATAATTAGCGAGTGCAAAAAGACGTCTTTGGGTGTAGTTTTGGTAACATTTTCCATAGAGTTAAATTAAAGTTTAATAAATATATAAATTAGACTAATTATTAAAACTAAAGTAAAAATAATTTCGGTGGCAGAAAAGATTGGTAGCCAACCTTTTATTTTTAATTTGTAGGGATAAAAATATTGTTTCTCATCAATATCCGGCCAGTCTAAAAGTAGATGTAAAAGATAGGCAACAAAGAAATAGCTTGCGCCACGAGCGCTGATTAATAGTAGTGGTAGAGTTAGAATAATTGCTCCCAAAATTGAATGTAAATATTTTGTTTTAAAATGAACGTGATAATTTTTTTCAAAGCGCAAACAATCAATCAGTTTAGGCCAGGAAAATAGCTGATATTTGATGATGATATATAAATGGTCAATGTCCGCGATAACTGAACCAATAAACCAGTACCAAAAGAACTCAGTTTTGCCTAAGGGGGCCAAGCCAATTAAAGTGTGAGCTAGAATCATAACAGTTATTTTATGGTTTAATTATAACAAAAAATCGCTGGTAAGGCGATTGATTAATAGTGGGTATTGATGCCTGTCTGCCGGCCACGCCCCGCCAACGGCGAGGCTCCGCAAATGCGGGGCTGATGGTAGGCAGTAATTCGCCACGTCATTCGACGTGGCGTCCTTTCGTATAGCAGAACGAACTAAGATGTTTTTGTGGGTATGGATGGACTCGAACCATCGACTTCCACCTTATAAGGGTGGCGCTCTAACCAACTGAGCTACATACCCAAGTTAATGGGTCTAAAATTTTAATCTCCTGGTAAAGTTAACTTATTTTTATAACTTCTATTTTTCTTTTTTAACCATTTTTCGTGTTTTCTGGCTTCAGTATAATTACTATGCTTTTTCCAATAAGACAGAATCCAGGGACGCTTATGTTTTGTAACACCCAATATACCAGAATTATGTTCTTTTAATCGATTGTTTGGATCTTTGCTTATTCCAGTATAATAACTATTATCTTTTAAACTCTTTATTAAATAGGTGTACATATCTATGGCTTGGCGCTCTAACTTCACCTCGCCCATCTGGGCGGGGCAAGCTACATGCCCTAAAATAAAAAATCAAAGTCCCTTTAGGCACCTTGATTTTATCATTATTAACTTATTTTTTCCAGCTCGGTTTTGATTTCGGTGATTAATTCTTTTTCGGCCGCGACTAGATCTAATAAAGGCAAAGAGAATTTAGCCAAAGTGGCGTTGCCTTCAGGATTGTATTTTTTAGCTAAAGCTAAAACATTAATTTTTTTGGTAGCATAAATTAAAGCTTGAAAATGATGATCGGCATCTTCGTAAAGCAAAGCGATGATTTCTACCTTGGGCAAGTTAACGATTAATTCATCTACCACATCCGCTAAATCTTCTGGGTTGGTAGAAGTTTCTACAAAATCAGCCTGGGTTAAAACTGACCAAGCCAGTTTTTCATTGAGTTCGGATTTTAGGCGTACCAGCACGCGGCCCCAGAGTTTTAAAGTATTTAAAAAACGCGATTGATATAAATTTTGGATAATTTGTTCACGGCGTCCGCCTAGGCCAATTAATTGGCTGGCGGTGTTTAAAGTCTTGGGGGTAACGTTGGGAGTTTTAAAATTTTTAGTGGCGGTAATCAAGCCCAGTAATAAATAAGTGGCCACTTCTTCATCAATCATTTTTAGATCAAACTCAACCAACAGATTAAAAACTACTTCCGCAGTAGCGGCGGCCGTTAAGTCGACGGCATTAATTTGTCCAAAATGTTCGTTGTTAGCTAAATGATCAAAATTAATTACGGGGGTGTGATAAAAAAAGTCGGAATTTTTGTCGTAAATTTTCCCTAAACTAGTTAAGCTGTCGGTATTTAAGGTAATAATTAAATCATATTTAAAATGAGAAGTAGTGGTAGAAACATCCTCAGCTTTAAAAGAGCCGTCTTGGGGGGTAATGTAGATTAATAATTTGTTTTGTTGGTTGTCGTAAGAAAATTCTCCGACCTTAGTTTGATTGGTGTCTAAGGCAATAATAAATTGATGTAGGTTGGTCAGCTCGCTTTTAATCAAGTCGGTGGGCAAAAAATTGAGATTTTTTGGTACTTTAAAAGCCTCACAGACAATTTCTACTTTTTTATCAAGCTTTTGCAGGAGGTGTTGCCAGGCCAAGGCGGAGGCCAAAGCATCAGCCGAGAAGTCCTTGCTAAAAGTGATTAGAATATGGCTACTGCGTTTGATTAATTCGCTAATTTGTTGGTTGGTGTTTAAACCCATAGTAAAAAGCCCTTTCCTTCCGACAAGCACTTTCTGAATAAATCATTATATGATATTAACCAGAGTTTGTCAAACCCTGGTTTTCTTGCTAAAATTACGCTATATTTTTAAGACTATGACTAAGAATAATAAAGAATTGGCGGCGGTCTATGAAGCGGCCAAATTTGAAGACGAAATTTATAAGCGCTGGGAACAATCCGGCTATTTTAATCCTGACGAATTAAGTGGCGAGAGTTTTGTTATCGCCATGCCGCCACCCAATGTAACAGGAATTTTACATTTGGGTCATGCTTTAGAAAATTCTTTAATGGATATAGAAATTCGTTATCAACGGATGTTGGGCAAAAAAGCGTTGTTGGTGCCAGGCACTGATCACGCGGCGGTGGCTACACAAGCGCGGGTAGAAATGGAATTGAAAAAACAGGGCTATAAAAATCCGCGGCAAGAATTAGGCCGGGAGGGATTATTGGAAAAAATTCGGGAGTATGCGGAAAATTCTAAGAGTATTATTTTAAGTCAGATTAAAAAGATGGGTACCAGTTGCGATTGGTCACGTTTAGCTTATACTTTTGATGAACCTCGTTCGCGCGCAGTCAATAGGTTATTTAAAATGATGTATGATGACGGTTTGATTTATCGTGGCTACCGAGTGGTTAATTGGTCGGTTAAAGGACAATCTACTTGTTCGGATGATGAACTGGTCTATGTTGATCAGCCAACAAAAATCTATACTTTCAAATATAGCGCTGATTTTCCGATCGCTATTGCCACTACTCGGCCAGAAACCAAGCTAGGAGATACGGCTGTGGCGGTTAATCCTAAAGATGTTAGATATCAAAAATTTATTGGTCAAAAATTTACCGTTGATGTGGGCGCAGCTAAACCGCTAGTGATTACTATTATCGCTGACGAAAACGTTGATCCGGCTTATGGCACTGGCGCAGTGGGGGTTACGCCGGCACATAGCCCGATTGATTATGAAATGTATATTAAAAATTTTGAGATTGGTTTAATTCCGGTAATTGGCAATGACGGCAAAATGACAAAAGAGGCTGGCACGGCTTATATGGGTTTGCCGGTGGAGGAGGCGCGAGAAAAGTTTATTGCTTGGCTCCGAGAAAATAATTTATTAATTAAAGAAGAGGAGACTACGCATAGCGTCGGCACTTCGGATCGGTTTGGTGATGTCGTGGAGGCTTTGCCGATGGAGCAATGGTTTATTGAGGTCAATAAAATTATCCCGGGACGTGGCAAAAGCTTGAAAGAACTAATGCGCGAGGCAGTCACGGTTGGCCATAACGGTGATCCGGAAAAAATAATAAAAATTACGCCGGAGCGTTTTAAAGATTCTTATTTAGCTTGGATTGATCATTTACGACCCTGGTGTATTAGTCGGCAAATTTGGTGGGGACACCGCATCCCAGTTTGGACTAAAGGTAAAGAAGTTTTTGTAGGCGAGGCCGCACCAGCAGGTGAAGGCTGGCAGCAAGATGAAGACACTTTAGACACTTGGTTTTCTTCTGGCGCTTGGACGTTTTCTACTTTGGGTTGGCCGGAAAAAACTAAGGATCTGAAGAACTTTCATCCCACTAGCTGGATGCAAATGGGTTATGAAATTTTATTTTTTTGGATGGCGCGGATGATTTTAATGTCCACTTATGCTTTAAATGACCTTCCTTTTAAGGAAGTTTATATTCACGGCATTTTGCGCGATAAGAATGGTCGTAAATTTTCTAAATCTTTAGGTAATGGCCTTGATCCTTTGGAAATCATTAAACAATACGGCACGGACGCTTTGCGTTTAAGTTTGATTAAAGGGATTACACCGGGTAATGATGCTAGATTTTATGAAGAAAAGGTGGCCGGGGCGCGAAATTTTGTTAATAAGCTTTGGAATATTTCGCGGTTTATTTTAGCAACTGTAGATTCGGTGCAGCTAATTAAAAATGAACCCAAGCCCCAGACTTTTGCTGATGAATGGATTTTAGCGGAGTTGCAGTCTCTGATTGCTGTTGTCAATCAAAGTTTGGGGATGCATGAATTTTCTTATGCCTCAGAAAAACTTTATGAGTTTACTTGGAATGAGTTAGCGGATTGGTATTTAGAAATTGTAAAAGTAGAAGGAAATAAAAATGAAATTTTGTTGTATATTTTGCAAACGATTTTAAAATTATGGCACCCTTTTATTCCCTTTGTGACGGAGGAAATTTGGAAAAATTTAACACCATCGGCTAAAGCTGAAGATTTATTAATGATTCAGACTTATCCAGTCGCAACTTTGGCTGGGGAACCACAAAAAAACCAAAAGTTTAACGAACAAGTAATAATTTTTAAAGGCGTTATTAGTGCGATTCGTAATTTACGAGCAGAAAACAACATTGCCCCGGCCCAAAAAGTTAAAGTGGCTATTGGTGCTGGTTTACAGCAAAAGTTGTTAGTTGAGCAACAGGAAATTATTAAGGTTTTAGGTAAAATTGATTCATTAGAAATTTCTGCGGAAGCCGTCAAACCCGAGCAAGCGGTGACGGCGGTAGTTGGTCAGATAATGATTTATGTTTCTTTGACTGGCACAGTGGATGTCAACGCCGAAAAGGTTAAACTTAGCAAAGAAATCGCCAACCTTAAAATTTATATCATAGCCCTAGAAAATAAATTAGCTAATCCGGAGTTTTCCCAAAAAGCGCCGGACAAAGTAGTTAATCTTGAAAAAGAAAAGCTGGCGCAAGCGCAAGATAAAATAATTAAATTATCAGAACATTTGCAGAGTTTAAAATAGATTTTTAAGTAGTTTAAAAATAAATTTATGGAAAAAGTATACAAGAATTGTCAAAGTTGCGGTATGCCGCTAAAAAAAGATCCGACTGGCGGTGGTACCAACACTGATGGTACAAAATCGGTAGTGTATTGTGGCTATTGCTATCAGCAAGGAATTTTTACTCGCGATTGTACGGTGCAAGAGATGCAAGAATTTTGTCGGGGTAAACTCAAAGAAATTGGTTTTCCGGGATTTTTAGCCAGACTAATGACAATTAACTTGCCAAAATTAGAACGCTGGAAAAAATGTAATTAGACTGTTAAACCATTATTTTTTATTTTTTAATTTGACAAACGACTTGATGGTGCTAGGCTAATAAAAAAGGAGGAGTAACTAATGATTATTGATCATTTGATTAATTTATGTAATTTATTAGTTATAGTATTTTTAGCAGGTTTTTTGTTGTTAGTTTATACCGCTTTAGTAATAGTTTTATTTAAGCCGGTAATAATTTATTTTTAGGTTAATAAGCAAAGTTTATTAGAGTGAAAATTTTTTCACTCTTTTATTTTATACGTTTGGCTTGACAGAAAAGGAGCCACGTTTTAAGATGTCTCATAAGCTAGTAAATAAATCATAAAAAAAGAGAGGAGCAAACATCATGATTGGATTAGTTTTAGCCTTGATTTGGTTTATTGGTTATTTGGTAATAAAATTGTTGGCCGGAGGGTTAATAAGCCAATTGACGCTGGCAACAGTTTTTATTCCAGTGGTCCATTTTTTGTATCAGTGGTATCTAATTACCACAATGGTGTATTTTTCAGTTTTAGTGTTGTTCTTTCTGCTAATGCTGTTCGGCGTTAGCCTGGTGGGTTTTATCCAGGGAGGAACTATCGGGGCCATTGTCGGAGCGGCTCTCGGTGGTACGGCTTCAACTTTGTTGGTAGTCGCTTCAGTGATGAGGCGTATATTGTTTGTCTCGGGTAGTTACTTACTAACTCAGGCGGTCGTAGTAAATAACAATGTTACACAATGGGATATTCTAAATTTGATTTTGGGTTTAGGATTAATTTTTATAGCGATCACTTGGCGTAGGATTATTAAAAGAAAATAATAATTTTCGTAAGTTTAGAGCGAAGGAAAATTCTTTGCTCTTTTCTTTTGGCCAGATTTTTGCTAAACTTACCTTAATCATTAAAGATATTTTATGACAAAAATTGAGATCAATAATCAAAAGATTCAGGCCCTTTTAGCGCGTAACGTGGTAGAGGTGATTACCGCTCCGGAATTGGAAAATAAACTAAAACAAGGCAAAAAATTGCGAATTAAGTTGGGGGCAGACCCCAGCCGTCCAGATTTACATTTGGGTCATGCGGTGGCTTTACGCAAATTACGCGAGTTTCAAGACCTGGGTCATCAGGTAGTGTTTATTATTGGGGACTATACGGGAATGATTGGTGATCCTTCTGGTAAATCAAAAACTCGGCCGCAGTTGTCAGAAAGTGAAGTTAAAAAGAATGCCAAAAGTTATCTAGCGCAAGTGGGTAAGGTTTTGGATGTTAAAAAAGCGGAAATTAGATTTAATTCCGAATGGTTTGCTAAAATGAAGTTTGCCGAAGTGATCAAGCTGACTTCGCAATTTACGGCCGCGCGGGTGTTAGAGCGTGATGATTTTACTAAACGTTGGAAGGCAGGTATTGATATTGGTTTACACGAACTATTATATCCTACGATGCAAGCTTATGACTCGGTCATGGTAAAAGCCGATGTGGAAATGGGTGGCACGGATCAAGTTTTTAATATGTTAGCTGGTCGGATGTTACAAAAACGATTAGGCCAGGCGGCGCAAGTAGTAATGACCGTACCGTTGTTGATTGGTCTGGAAGGTAAAGAAAAAATGTCTAAGTCGTTAGATAATTATGTCGGCTTAACAGATTTGCCCGAAGAAATGTATGGTAAAATTATGTCTATTGCTGACGGATTAATTTTGCCCTATTTTGAATATTGTACCACTTTGCCGTTGACCGAAATTGCAATTATCAAACAGGACTTGGCAGCCGGGCAAAATCCTAAAGTTAAAAAGATGTTTTTGGCTTATAAAATTGTTGAACTTTATTATAATACCAATAAAGCCATTGCTGCCGAGGAATATTTTCGGTCAGTGCATGAAAAAAAAGAAATTCCTCAAGCGATGACCGTGGTGACTTTAACTAAAAAAGATCTAGGCAAAGATCGAGAGATTAACATTATAAAGTTATTGGCTTTGACTAAATTAGCCAAAAGCAATAGTGAGGCTAAAAGATTGTTAGATCAAGGTGGAATTAAAGATGGCGAAACGGTGGTAAAAGATTATGAAGCTAAGGTGGTTATTAAGGAAAACGGGACCATTATTCAACGTGGCAAGCGTCAGTTTGTTAGAGTGATTTGTAAATAATAATTATGTTTAAGTTTTTGTTGGCCGGTGTTAGTCTAGTTTGTTTGGCCGGTTGCACCAGCTTTAATCAAGTAGCTCCGCCAACTATTATCAATTTAGCAACCTCCACTGCCACCACGGCCACTTCGTCGGTGGCGGTTTTGCAATTTTCTGCCGGTAAAATTCAGACCTTGGTGCCAACTAAAGAAAATAATAAATTTTTATTGACCCAGTGGCTAGTCAAAGATTTAAGTTCGGTTGATGATTTGCCTTATGCCGAAACCCCGCAAGTTTTTTTTGTTGATAATTTTTTAGCAGGTAAGCCGGATCAATATTCACCTTTCGGTTTTTTGAATGTTAATAATATTATTCCCGATATTTTGGGTCGCGAATTAAATAATAGTTATCAACGACAATTATTGGAACTAGGGGTGCGACAAGTTGAAGGTGGAGGGCGCTTAAGTCCAATTTGGGGAGAAATTCAGAAAACCACTACCAGTGCTTATAATTGGCGCGCTTTTGATCAGTTGGTTGCTACTTATCAGCAACAAAATTTATATTATGTTCCGTGGATTGTCTCGGCTAATGCGGCCGATTATCGTTCTTGTCAGCGCGAGGTAATTAAAGCCGGTAGTTTACCACCCTTAGTATTACCTTGTAATCTAAATAATTATAAAAAGTTTGTTTCGGCTTTAGTGGAGCGTTATGATAAGGATGGTCAGGCTGATGCCCCTAATTTACGCTGGGGACAACGCGATTGGGTAATTGGTAATGAACCAGATTTGGCTAAGTTTTGGCAGGATAGTCCGGCTAATTTTGCTAAGTTAGTTTTTGCTGCTTATCAGGCCATCAAAGCGGCTGACCCCACGGCGCGGGTGCATGTGGGGGCTAACGCGGGGTTTATTAGCTCTTTATTGCCGGCCAAGGAAGTTATGCCGCCAGAATTTAAGGATGAAATAGATACGCGTCAAGCTGGTCAAGCGGGTTGGTGGTGGGAATTTTTTGCGGAATTAAAAAAACAGTCAGCTACCCCGTTAGATTTATGGTTTGATCAACATTTTTTTGGTAAAGCGGGAGAATATGAAAAATTAGGAATTTTGGTTTCGGCTTGGAAAAACATTTTGCAAGCTCAAGGGTATCCGGAAGCTAAATTATGGTCAACTGAAATGGGAACTTTTGCCGGTGAGGTGCAGTTTTTAAGCAATCAAACCGAAGGCGGTCAAACCATTTGGCAGTCCGAAAAACAACAGGCCGACGAATTGGTTAAGCGGTATGTTTTTGGATTAAGTGTTGGTTTGCAAAAAATATTTTGGAGTTGTTTGCGTAGTGACCAGACCCAGCCGGGGATGTTTAATAAGATGGGTTTAGTTAATCAGACCGGTGATAAAACTTTAGCGTTTGGGGCGTTAATGCAGTTAACTGATTTTTTAAATGGTGGTCAATTAAAGGTTGAAAGGTTATTAAGTGGTCAGGCTAACCATTATGTTTTTTTAGTTCAGCGGGGTCTGGATAAATTGTATATTTTTTGGCAGGAAGTATCGCCAGCCGAGAGTTTTGGCCAAAATAAAGCCATCGCTTGCGATTTTAATAATGATCAAATAATAGACGAAATTGAGAAGGCTAAATGTTTAAAGTAATAAGTTGTTTGGTTAATAAAAACCCCCAAGTGAGGGGGTTTATTTTTTGTTGGTTGATTATTTTTTGGGCGGCGTTATGATCATTTTATCAGCCTCTAATTCATTGGCTAAGATGCGACCCCAAACAAACGCCTTGGTGGAGGTGGCAAGTTGATTAAAAGTAATAGGTTTGTTGCGAAAAATTATTTTGGCGTTAGGTTTAAATTTAACGGTAATCGGTTCAGTTAAGTGTTTTATTTTTTGTGATTTTTGATCGGTAGTAATGGTTAGTTCGCGAGTGCTTTGGTTAATGCTTTTAATTTCCCCCACTAAATTAAAAGTATGGCCCCAGTATTTAAAAGGGTTAAGAGTATTCAAATTAAAAAAGCCAAAGGATGTTTTAGCCTGAGTAGGATAGGGCGAAAAAATAGTCAAAATTATAATTGCAAGACTGCTGATAAATAATTTATTTTTCATAAGTTTAAATTTTGGCTAAATTATTGCTAAGGTTTTTTAATTTTAGCCAAAACTTGGTTGCCCAGATTAAGGCTAGGGTGTTAGTTAAAATTAAAGCCAGGCTAGTTAGGGGCAGGGCCTGCCAAAATAGATTTAGATTGTCAAAAAGATTAAGACTATCAAGTTCTAAGTCTTGCCACCAGTAATTAAATAAGTAGCCTAAGCTAGCGGCTTGGCTATCCTGATAAATTTTTAGCAACAATAGGCCCAAAGAAAAAATTAGTAAGCCGTTAGTTAATTTGATTATGAATAAACGTTTTTTTTCTTGGGTAGAAATTTTTTGCATGGTTGGCCAAACTAAATCCACTTCAGTTGGTTCTGAATCGGCGGTGCTTAGTAAATTTTTTAATTCAAGCTCGTTCATAATTTTGTAAAAGCTTTTCTAATTGTAGTTTGGCGCGATGCAGGTGGGTGCGCACTGTGTTTAAAGGTTTTTTAGTTATTTGACTAATTTCTTCGTAGGATAATTCCTGTTGATAATATAAAGTAACTACTTCACGATAAATTGGTGGTAATTGTTTAATAGCCGTCCTAACCGCCAAGGCTTGTTCGGCTAAAATTAAAGAGGGTTGCCAGGTGCTGGTGACTTCTTGGCCGGTTTCGGCTAATTCTTCTAAAGATAGGTTTATTTTTTTTCGTTTGAAAAAATTAATCGCTTGGTGGTGAGCAATGGTGTAAAGCCAGGTAGAAAATTTTTTATCAGGTTTAAAAGTACGAAGTTTAAAAAAGGCCTTGGTAAAAGTTTCTTGAGCTAAATCTTGGCTATCGGCTTGGTTTTGGGTAAAGCGGTATAAAAAATAGTATAATGGGGTTTGATAGCGTTTAATCAACTCGGTAAATTTTTCAGTTTGGCCAGCCAAAACCAACTTAATTAAAGCTTGATCAGAAACTTGGCTAGGTTGACTAACTATCATATTATACAAAAAATAAGCAAATAAGTTTCAAGGCCTAGATAGTGTAGCGATTTTTTGTTACTAAAACAAGGCTCAAATTCGCCTCGCTTTAGTTTTTAAATCTGGGGTTTATTATTTTTTGTCGTTAGTCGTTGCTATTTTAACTTTAATTTTTTCAGCCATGATTTGATTAGTGGTAGTATTCCAGACGCCAGAAATTATTACTTGGTCAGCAATTTTTAAGTCGGTAAAAGTTAGGGTTTGTCCGGCTTTAGTGATTTTAGTGTCAAGTGTAGTTTTAACTGTTTGTAAGTCACGTTTAACTGGTTGTAGACTAAAGGTTTGAGTGCTTGAGTCTAAGCTTTCAATAGCGCCGGTAAAATTACCCCATCTTTTTTGAATAGAAACATCACGAACTGATTTGGCGGTAATAGTAGTATCGTTATCTAAAATACCGGTGACTTGGACTTGATCGCCAATTCCAAATTCCGCTAAATTTGATTTACCACCAAATTTACGAATTAAGTTGGTGTTAGCAGTTAAATTTACGGTATAGGTTTGTTGGTTGGTTTTTAAGGTTAGGGTGCCAGGAGTAGTAGTGCTACTCAAAGCCATAATTTCTCCTTTTTTAACCACGGTAATAATTCTAATGGTGATAGAACTGGCGGTCATTGAATTGCTTTGGCGATCCCAAATTCCTTTAGCGGTAATTTGTTGGCCAACCGCTAAACTAGCTAAATCAGTCAGGATATTACCACGTTTGTAAATAGTGTTGCTGGAAAGCTTGATAGTTTGTTGTTGTCCAGCCTTAGGTTCGATGACCAAGGAATTAGTGCCTAAGGATAAAATTTTACCATTGGTGGTAGTTTGCTTTTTTTCTAAAGATAAATTTTTAATTACTAAAGCATTAAGTGTTTGTGTGGTACTACTGGCAAGACTGCCACGAATCATTAAGCTATCACCGACAATAAACTCTGACAAATTAGCGACCGTACTGTTGCGGCGATAAAGCTTGGTGGTATCAGTTAGATTTACGGTCCAAAGCTGGTCAGCAAAGTTTACAGTCAAGGTGGCGGGAGCAGTGCTACTAGTTAAGCTTTTTAATTCGCCAGCTAAACCATCCCACTTGGCAGTTAAGCCTAAGTTTTTAAACTGTCCCGGGGCCCAGAGGTTTTGACTGTCTTTTCCAGCCAAAGCTACTGGGGTGGTTAAAACCATTAAAGTTAAAACCGCGGAAGTGGTCAAAAGTCTTTTTTTCATAAGATTATAAAGTTATTAATTAAAGAGTAGAGCCTATATTAATTATACACCGAATTGCCCAAAAAGTTTCAGTAGTTTATAATATAAAGCATATGTGGTTATATTTTAAAATAGGTTTAATTGCTTTGGCAATCATGGTTTTGTTGGCGTTTGATATCTCTGCCTTGATTGCTTTAGTTTCTGCCGCCCCGTGGGCGCCGACGCGCAAAAAGGCTTTTGCGGCTATTTTACGTTTAGCTAAATTAAAGCCCGGACAGGTGGTTTATGAATTAGGTAGTGGTGATGCTCGGGTGACCGAGTTATTAGCCCAGACTGGCGCCAGGGTAGTGGCCTTTGAATATTCTTTGTTGCCATATTTAGTTTCGAGATGGAAAATTAAACACCGAAAGTTAACGGGGGTAGAATTAAAATATCAAAATTTTTTTACGGCTGATTTTAGTCAGGCGGATTTAATTTATTGTTATTTAACGCCTTATGCCATGAAAAAATTAACTAGCAAGTTTATGGCTGAATTAAAACCGGGCACCAAAATAATTTCTTTTCAATTTCCTTTACCACAATGGCCAGCCCAAAGTGTGGATCAAAGTTTTTCGGGTCAAGCCAAGATTTATTTATATCAAAAAAATTAAATTAGTAGTTTGTTAAAATATCAAATGTTAGAAAATTTTACTTCGGCCGAGCGAAAAATTTTAAAAGCTCTAAAAACCCCTAAAAAAATTCAGGATTTTGTTGACCGACTAAAAATTAATTTTGATAAAGGTCATGACACTTGTCGGTCACCGCGGCAGGTTTTAAAAACCGGCAAAGCTCATTGCATTGAAGCGGCCATGCTAGCGGCTGCAGCCTTACGGTTACAAGGCAGAACTCCTTGGCTGGTAGATTTAGAAAGTGCCAAACATGACGACGATCATGTGATTGCGGTTTTTAAGCAATTTGATTGTTGGGGGGCGATTAGCAAATCTAATCATGCGGTATTGCGTTACCGCGAACCAGTGTATCGGACGATTCACGAATTAGTACTGTCGTATTTTCATGAGTATACTGATTCAAAAGGTAAAAAAACTTTGCGTAAATTTGCCGGCCCAATTAATTTGGCGCGGTTTGATAAATTAAATTGGTCAACCGCCGCTGAAGATGTTTGGTTTGTACCGGAATATTTAGTTAAGGCCAAGCATCAGTTAATTTTAAATCGTCGGCAAATCAGCAATTTGCGCCGGGCGGACCTGATTGAACGTAAAATTGGGCAGATCACGCAGTATCATCGTTAGCTATAACTATTGACAAAAAGGTATTTAGGGTTTAAGCTGAAAACACTTAGGAGGGATAATCATGGACAAAAAAATATTAGCCTTTGTGGTTGATAATAATCCGGCTGATGTTTTGATTCTAAAGCATTATGCCAGGCAGCTACAGCTGGAATTCGTTGATAGCGCTAAGACGGCAGAAGAGGCTTTTGCTAAAATTCCGAAACTTAGTAAGCAGGGAGTGCAAATAGTTTTTATTGAGGGCAATGGCGATGAGCAGGAAGGCGGCATGATTGCCGAAGCGATTAGGAAAGAATGTCCTCAGGTTAAGATTGTTGGTTACTCCGGTTTTCCTAGTTATGACTGGAGTGATGCCAATTTGCCCAAAGCGAGTATTAGTGTTGAAAGTCTGCTTGATGTTTTAAAGAGTTTAAAGTTATTTTAATTTGATTGTTGGCCAGAACAAGTATTTTTACTTGTTCTTTTTTTGTAAAAAATCAAATTCTTGACAAGGTGTTTGGGGCGCGCTATAATATAATGCTCTTTGAGAAGTAAGCGGCTTACCCCCTAAATTTGTTGGTAAAAATTTTGCCACTAAATTTTAGGAGGGAAACCACTGGAGTTAGTCGGCCAGATGGAGACCTCCTCTAATAATTAATGCCAGCAAATTTATGTGGCAAGCTATTAAAGGAGCTCTATCTTTAGTCGTTTTAATTCTAGTGCTCCAATTATTCTTTCCTGAAGTTGGTAGTGATTTGGCGCAAATTGTAGCCAGAGGGGTGCATTTAGCGCTACTGATTCTAAACTTAGTGATCAGTTACTTTCCAACTTCGGCAGTCTAAAAACCAAGGCGTAAAGATTTATTCTTTACGCCTTTTATTATGTAGTAACAAAAAACACCTCTTAATTGAGAGATGTTTTTTAGCTTTAGGACTAAAGTTATTATTAATAGTTTAGCCAATAAAAGTTAAAGCTTTGCCCAATTGATCGCCCCGACCGGTCCGACCAATACGATGAACATAATCATCATAAGTGGCTGGTAAGTCGTAGTTGATTACATGAGTAACGTTGGGAATATCCAACCCTCTAGCGGCGACATCGGTCGCTACTAAGATGGTAGTTTTATTGGCTTTAAATAAATTTAAGGCTAGTTGACGCTTGTTTTGATTTTTATTGCCATGAATGGCATCGGCTTTAAAACCGCTGCGTAATAAAATGTTAGATAATTTTTCTACGCCAAATTTAGTTCGGCCAAAAATTAAAACTTTAGAAAATTCTGGTTTGGCTAAAATTTCATGCAAGATGGTTAGTTTTTCTTGTTCATGTCTTATTTTAATTACATCTTGTTCAACATTTTTAGGAGTATTGCCGGTTTTAACGGAGATGGTTACTGGATCAGTTAAAAATTCTTGAATTAAGCGATCAATTTCTTTATTAACCGTAGCAGAGAAAAATAAAGTTTGTCGGTTAGTCGGCATTAGATTCATAATAAATCTCATATCGGCGACAAAGCCCATGTCTAACATGCGATCGGCTTCGTCTAAAACAATCGTTGAAAATCTAGCCGGCTTAAGCACGCCGCGTTCAATTAAATCTTTTAAGCGACCAGGGGTGCCAATGACAAAATTATGAGCGCGGTGTAATTCAGAAATTTGACGGCCGATGGAAGTTCCGCCCACGCAACAAACTGAGAAAATTCTTAAGCGACCGCGAAAGTCAATTAATTCTTCATTAATTTGCGTGGCTAGTTCACGAGTAGGAACTACAATCAAAATATTTTCTTGGCCGTTTAAGATTACTTTATTAATTAGTGGGACTAAAAAAGCGGCGGTTTTTCCGGTGCCCGTGTTGGCAATTCCAACCACATCAAGTCCGTCAAGAACCGCAGGGATAGCCTCATCTTGAATGGGAGTAGGGGTAAGATAGCCTTTGGTGATGATATTGTTTTTTAATTGTTCGGCAATTGCAAAATCAGCAAAAGCATTTTTTGATACATAGGGCTTGGTTTTGAGATTGGGTTCAGCCTTAGAAACAAATAAGGCGGGATTAATCCTTTGATCGCGAAAGCGATTGCCACGATTAAAACCAGAGCGACCACCACTTGGTCGGGAGGGTTTATTGCCAGCTGCGCGCTGACGATTAGGAGAGTTGCCAAAGTGAAAACTTCGGCCGAAACTTTTGGTAGACATAAAAATAGGTTTTATTTCTTAGCTTTAAAGCCGGTAGGCCAGCCTGCTAAAAGCAGGGTTTGGGCCTTTCATAAATTTCCATCAAAGCTAAAAAAATAAAGCCTATAGTGTAAGAAAGGTCTAAAATGAGATTTCTTAGAATGGAATTAAATGAGATGTACTTTAAGAAACGAGTATAGCATAAAAGTATATCTTTGTCAAGCAAGAGTAAAAAGTGGTAATTTTTTCTTAATAAAATTATGATATAATGTTAATATAATAAAGTCGTTAAAAAATAAAAAAACAGCTTATGGCTAAACGTAAAAGTGCTTTTGATATCAATCCGCATAAGGCTAACATGAAAATTACTATCAATTCGGCGATGATTGGGGTATTATTTTTTATGTTAACTTTTATTTTAGCTTCGGGTCAAACCAAATTTAATTTTTTAGTTTTAGCTCAGTTAGTTTTAGCAATACCGCTATTATACGTTTCCACTCTAACTTATTCTAAAATTGCTTATTGGCAGGAATTTGAGGCTTGGGATTTTTTTGGTTGGATGATTAGCAATCTTGGTAATACGATTGTGCTTAATGCTATCGGTTTAATGGTGGCTAGTATCTCTCGTGGTTTGGCCCTGACTTATTTTTTGTTGATAATCCTTTTAATGTCCATCTATTCAATTATTAATATCAGTTACATGGCTGAAACCTCGCACATTAAATCCTCAAGATTTTTTAAACTAGTTTTCTTTTTAGTAGTTTTGTTAGTTGGCGGGTTAGTACCGTTTTTGTTGATGGCTTAGAGTTTAATATTATTAAAAAATACCTCAAAGTTTTTGGGGTATTTTTTGTGGGTAATTTGTTTTATTTAAGCAGGGCTATTTGGTAAAAATATGGTTTTTTAAAATTATACGCGGTAAATAAGTTGCGTAAAAGCTTAATTGATTGTCTAAAGTCAAGATTTTTGCCATAATACTTGAGCAGTCGTTTAATCTGAGCTAAATAAGCACATGAAAAATCAATTGTTGAAAACTTTAAAAAAATATTTTGGGTATGACGAATTTCGGCCGATGCAAGCGGAGATTATTAATAGCGTTTTAGCCGGTCAGGATAATTTTGTGTTAATGCCGACTGGTGGCGGTAAGTCGCTTTGTTATCAATTACCAGCTTTAATGTTGCCGGGCTTAACTTTGGTAATTTCTCCGTTGATTGCTTTAATGAAAGATCAAGTCGATGCCTTGCAAGTTAATGGTATTAAGGCAGAATTTATTAATTCCTCTTTAACACCAAAACAAATTGCAGCGGCTTATGACCGAGCCAAGAACCGGGAGATTAAAATTTTATATTTAGCACCAGAAAGGTTTGCCCAAATTGAATTTCAAAGTTTCTTACAATCATTGGAAGTTAGTTTAATCGCCGTTGACGAAGCTCATTGTATTTCTGAGTGGGGTCATGACTTTCGTCCGGATTATCGCAATTTAAGTTTGTTAAAAAGACTTTTTCCGGGTACGCCACTAATTGCCTTAACGGCTACCGCGACTACCAAAGTACGTGAAGATATTATTAATCAACTTAAGCTTAGCCAAGCCCTGTTTTTTATTACTAGCTTTAATCGGGAAAATCTTCAGTTAAGCGTGATTGAAAAAAAACAGGCTTTTCCTAAATTACTTAGTTTGCTGGAAAAGTATAAAAATGAATCGGTAATTATTTATTGTTTTTCCCGTAAAGAAACGGAAGAATTGGCCGAAAAATTACGTTCAAATAATTTTAGCGCGCAAGCTTACCATGCCGGATTGAAAACGCGTGACAGAAAATCAGTCCAAGAACTTTTTATAAAAGATAAGGTGGATATTATTGTAGCGACCATTGCTTTTGGTATGGGCATTGATAAGCCTGATGTGAGATTGGTGGTTCATTATACTTATCCCAAAACTTTAGAGGGTTATTATCAAGAAATTGGTCGGGCTGGACGTGACGGGTTAGTCAGTGAATGTGTTACTTTTTACACTTATGCTGATACCAGGAAGCATGAATTTTTTATCAATCAAATTGAAGATGAGCAGTTAAGGCGCCGAGCCCGGGAAAAGTTAAGTGAAATTTTAAATTTTTATAGTTTGGTTTCTTGTCGTAAAAAATATTTATTAAAATATTTTGGCGAAACTTTGTTGTCAGAAAATTGCGGCAGTTGCGATATCTGTTTAACCAAGAGAGAGACCTTTGATGCTACAATTGTGGCCAAAAAGATTTTTTCCGCGGTGGCCAGAACCGAAAATCGTTTTGGTCGAAATTATATTATTGATATTTTGCTCGGTAAAAAGAATCAGAAGATTTTAGCAAATAAACATGAACAACTTTCGGTGTTTAAAATTATTACCGATTTTTCCGAAAGCCAGCTGATTAAGATTATTAATCAGTTAACAGATTTAAATTATCTCCGGCGGAGCGAAGGTCAATATCCGATACTGAGTTTGACTAAGCAGGCGGTTGATTTTTTGCGAAGTAATGAAATTTTAACACTAGCTAAGCCGCCGGCGGAGGCGGTGTTAAGCAAAAAACCAACTAAGTCGGGCGAGTTAGAATTTAATTTTGAATTGTTTGCGGTGTTAAAGTCTTTACGTCGGGAATTAGCCGAACAGGCCAATGTGCCACCCTTTGTAATTTTTGGTGATGCTAGTTTACGAGAAATGGCTCATTATTTTCCCCAGGATAAACATAACTTTTTAAAGATTAGTGGCGTTGGGGCAAAAAAACTAGAACAATTTGGCGATATTTTTTTAAAAGCGATAATTGAATTTACTACCAAGCACAAATTAGTGGCGCTAATTAAACCAGAATCAGTTTTGGTTAAGTCGGTGTTAAAACCAGATGTATTAGCACCCAAATCTTATTTGAAAACCAAAGCACTGATCGCTAAAAATGTTTCTATTGAAAGAATTGCCAAACGTCAAGGTTTGGCCCCCAGCACCATTGTCACGCAGATTGAAAAAATGGTTTTGGCAGGTGAAAGAATTAATTTAGAATATTTAAAATTACCACGTCAGCGTTATGAAACTATAAAAAAGGCTTTTATAAAATGTGGGAGCGAGAAGCTAAAACCAGTATTTGAATATTTGGATAAAAAGTACTCATATAATGAGTTAAAAATAGTGAAGATTTTAATAAATTTACCCTAGATTTAAAAAATCTTTTGTTTTAATAATTGATTTTTGGTTAATAAAAAATACCCACGAAGTTGAGTATTTTTTTGGTAAAAATTTTTGGGGTGATTTTATTTTTCCAAATCTTTAATCTTTTCCATAATTTGGTCATAAAGTTCTGGTTCTCCTTCTTGGTGGGCTTGGAGGAGGGCTTCGTTGAGGCAATCAAAAGCTCCGGCGTTATCTCCGACGGCTAGATATAAATCAGTGCGCTCAATATTAAAAATAATGGCCGCCCGGCTAGTATTTTCTGCTGTTACTAAAGCCTCTTGTTGCATAGTCCAGGCAAGTACTAAAGCTTTAGTTTCAGGATTATCCGGTCCAGATTGTTTTAGACTATCCAGAACTGCTTGCTTTGCTATTTTTTCTTGGCCATAATCTTGGCTGCTAAATTTTTCCATAGAATTTTTTAATTTGGGGTCAGGCACTGTCCGGTCTTATAACAGTGCTCGAGGATAAAGAGTATATGGTTACTTTACGCGAAAAAATGAATAATATCAAGAAAGTTGCCAAGTTTTACAACTACGACCTCCTCCT
>Ga0172379_10001732_pt1 | contig 42017 bp, 41 predicted proteins | sample GrowelOW334metaG_FD_119756 | JGI IMG/M metagenome (GOLD analysis project Ga0172379, IMG submission 119756) | Groundwater microbial communities from an aquifer near a municipal landfill in Southern Ontario, Canada - Groundwater well OW334 metaG | ecosystem: Environmental > Aquatic > Deep... | reverse complement strand
ATTTCAAGCCCAGGTGAGGTTTCTCGCGTTGCATCGAATTAAACCGCATGATCCACCGCTTGTGCGGGTCCCCGTCTATTCCTTTGAGTTTTAGTCTTGCGACCGTACTTCCCAGGCGGAGTGCTTAACGCGTTAGCTTGTTTTGTCGACTCTGGGAGGGTCGATACTCCCAAAATCTAGCACTCATCGTTTACGGCGTGGACTACAGGGGTATCTAATCCCTTTCGCTACCCACGCTTTCGTTCATTAGTGTCAGTTGTGTTCCAGTAAGCTGCCTTCGCCTTTGGTGTTCTACCCAATATTAACGCATTTTACCGCTACACTGGGCATTCCGCTTACCTCTCCCACACTCGAGTCTTGCAGTATCACCTGCAGCCTCCAGGTTGAGCCTGAAGATTTAACAAATGACTTACAAAACCACCTACGAACGCTTTACGCCCAATAAATCCGGATAATGCTCGGGGTCTCTGTATTACCGCTGCTGCTGGCACAGAGTTAGCAACCCCTTATTCATGAGGTACCGTCAAAATTCGTCCCTCATAAAAGCCGTTTACAACCCGAAGGCCGTCATTCGGCACGCGGCGTCGCTCGATCACACTTTCGTGCATTGTCGAATATTCTCGACTGCAGCCACCCGTAGGTGTCTGGGCAGTTCTCAGTCCCAGTGAGCCAGGTCACGCTCTCGCGCCTGGTATCCGTCATAGGCTTGGTGGGCCGTTACCCCGCCAACTACCTGATGGACCATAGGTCTCTCCTGCACCGATAAATCTTTCAATGTGCCGGCAGAAGCCAGCTCATCAATATCGCGTATTAGCTGTCGTTTCCAACAGTTATTCGCGAGTGCAGGGTAAGTTACCAATGTGTTACGCTCCCGTTTGCCACTAACATCATCTTGTATTGCTACTTAATAATGTCCGTTCGACTTGCATGCCTTAGACACGCCGCCAGCATTCATCCTGAGCCAGGATCAAACTCTCAGTATATAGTGTCCCTCGATCGATTCTTGCGAATCTCTCTCAGGATCTCTGTTGTCCCTCCAATACTCCGAAGAGCAGTGGTGGGTTTGTTCTCTCAGCTCGAGACTAGCTCGAGTGAGAAGAACGGAATAGAGGACGTTGTAATCACGCAATTGTTCAATTGCTGTTTTGATTCGTATGGTTGGTTTATTCAGTTGTGAAAGACCCCCGCCTCAATTCCCTAAGGTTTCTTAGCGACGAGCGCAAGTTTATAGAAACACGGGAATACTGTCAAGCACTGGCATATCTGTAACTGGGGATGAAAAAGAGCTTGTATTTCTTGGCTAAAACTACACGACCCGCAGTCGCTTTTAGGCAACCGCGGGTCTAGACGAAGCAAACAGGCTAAACGGACCACCGGCCGTATTCCTGCTGGAAGTTCGGCCGGACCAGGATGAACAGCGCACTGTCACGCTCCCTGACGCTCAGATGCGTAGGGACCCGCGGATGGTTGCTTGACTGATCATGAATTGACGCCGTTTCATCATGCGCGTGGAAAAAATGAACTTCTTTCCTGCGCTTCTGGTCTTCGTTTCCGTCCGCCGTTACGACGATCACGGAACCCACGAGAACGCGGACAGCTTCCGGCGCTTCCATTGAGTGCCACTCACTTGGACGAAGTGTTCCGCTCCGCATGGCAACGAGCGTCACCTCCATTTCCCGCGCCTCAATCTGCACAACGTGGAACTGAACTTTCGCCGGATCTTTTTGTCCGTACGGACGCTCGTCCCTGTTCCAAGAAAACATCGGGAGCATTAGGTGCGTGGCCACCGTGAGGTCACGGCACAAGAGGAACTCCTCCCGCCCTCCCCTGGACCAACGGTAAAGCATCTCCGCCATCTCGTCTGCCTTCGCGCAGGCCTTCACCGTGTCAAAACTATAACGATTCCCGAACGTGGTCACACCCATGAGAACCTCCTCGGGCAAAATGAAACCAACAAAACCACCCGGGGTCAAGTTAGAAAGCTTTCTTCTGTTGTTCAGTGCGCCATTTTTTGATCTTAGCATGATTGCCGGACATCAATACATCGGGGACAACCAGCTTCTTGCCTTTGATCAGGTATTCCGGTGGTTTGGTGTATTGGGGGTACTCGAGCATCGAATCATCACCGTGAGATTCCTCTTTCAGGGTATCCTCATTCCCAAGAACGCCGGGAATTTGTCGAGCAATAGCATCGATCATCACGAGCGCCGGTAACTCGCCCCCGGTCAGCACGTAATCACCGATCGATAATGATTCGTCCGCAATTGCTTCCTCAACTCGGTAATCCACGCCTTCATACCGACCACATAGAAAGATCACTTGGTCGTATTCGGCGAGCCGTTTTGCGTCGGCCTGAGTGAACCGTGCACCAGACGCGGACGTCAGAACCACGCGTGCGGCGTAGGGGAGGGTCTCAGACCCTCCCCTACCGCCCGCACGCGACGCGATCGCCTGCACCGCCGCGTCGAACGGCTGAACGCCCATCACCATCCCCGCTCCCCCGCCATATGGCGTGTCATCTACCTTCTTGTGCGGGTCTGTCGAGTAATCCCGCAGGTTGTGGGCCTGAATCTTGATCAGGTCTTTCTTCTGCGCCTTACCCAAAATCGACGCCTCGGCATAGGGCGCTACAACTTCGGGAAAAATCGTAATGACGTCAAAGCGTTTCATAGGACCGATCATACTACATGTGAATATTCATCTTTGCAATTCATGATCACCCGAGTATTCTCAAAATAGGCGAGATTGTAATACCTTCCCTGTTGTTCCGGGTGCGCGCTATATACTCCCCTGCTTTTTTAAGCATGGGGTTTTTTCTTTTTTAGGGTAATATATTCTTAACGCATACCCATATGGCCAAGAAGGAGATCGTCATGTTCGAGGATAGTTCCGTGCGACGAGTTTGGGTTGAGAAGGAGGAGAAGTGGTATTTCGTCGTTAATGACGTAATCCAAATCCTGACGGACTCGGCCGATCCCGCTCAGTACATTAAAAGGATGCACATGCGGGATAAGGAGCTCAATGATACGTGGGTACAGTTTGTACCCACCATGGCAATTATGTCTAACAGGGGCAAGCGAAAAATGAGTTGCTCGGACGTGCAGGGCATACTTCGCATTATTCAATCTATCCCTTCCCCGAAGGCCGAACCGTTCAAAATCTGGCTCGCCAAAGTTGGTTATGAACGACTTCAAGAAACCGCGGATCCTGCGCTCGCCCTCGAACGTGCCAGGAAGAATTGGCAAATGCGTGGCATGCCTGAAAAATGGATCGATACCCGGATGCGCGGGCAGGACACTCGAAATAAACTGACCGACTATTGGGCTACGCACGAGGTGAAGGAAGGTGCCGAGTTTGCCCAACTTACAGACGTGATCCATGTCGAGTGGACGGGGCTGACGACCAAAGAACACAAAAGCCTAAAAGGTCTCGAGCGTCAAAATCTTCGGGACAACATGACAGAGGCCGAGCTGATCTTCACGGCCCTGGCCGAACTCTCGACGAATCACATTGCCAAAGCACAAAACGCCGTTGGGCTTGAACCAAACAAAGTCGCCGCGAAGAAAGGTGGCTCGGTGGCCAAGAACGCGAGGAAACAGCTGGAGGATCAGACGGGAAGGTCAGTAATTAGTTCTGATAATTTCCTGCCGGGTAAAAAACAGAAACACCTGAAATAATGACCAGCGAAGAGGGTCGGATCCTTCGCTCTCGCTCAGGATGGGATAAACACAAACGAGGCCTTGCGGTCTCGTTTGGTTGTACTGCGAGGTTAAAACCTCGCCTTTCTTAGAAGGTCAAACTGTCTACGGACATGTCATCAGCCGGTGGAACGCTCGAGCTCATAGCTGGAGCCGAACCGTCGCGCATAGGAGCGTCTGTACGCATCTTGCGGGCGCCGTTTTCTGGGGCGTCAATGCGGAAAGAAACGCGCATGTTGGCCTTAGCGCCGAGCGTTGCGAGCAACGTGCGGATGGCTACTGCGGTCTTACCACCCTTGCCAATAACGTAACCCGTGTCCTCCGGAGCAGTGTGCACCGTGATGAGCACACCCTGTTCATCAACCTTTCTGTCACTCTTCACATCCTCCGGCTTGTTCACAAGCGCCTTCACGATGAATTCTACAAACTGTTGGTCAAACTCCATAAATGTTGCGGCAGGTTTTCATATGCGTCCGGTGCCGTATCTCCGGAATCGCTAATTGGATTATACACGATCTCCCCTATACCTTCGGCGTGGCGGCGGCTGCGGCGGCCATTTTGGTCTTGCGCTTGGCCGTGATGGTGATTTTGTTCACCTTCTTGCCCTTCATGAGTTCATGGTCAATGAACAAGTTGTTCAAATTGGCAGACGGCTGAGCACCCTTAGCCAACCAGTAGGCGATGCGCTCTTTATCAAGGATTGCATCCTTGCGATCAAGGCGCGGGTTCAGTGTTCCAAGTATCTCAATAGCCGGTGACCATGGGTCACGGGTTTTCTCCTGAAGCACAATGCGGTAATATGGCTGTTTCTTCTTACCGGTGCGTGAAAGGCGGATTGTAAGCATAGCTTCTGGGGCGAGGCGAGCCTCGCCCATACGGCGAAATTAAATGATATCGGGGGAAGACTACGTTTGTGAGGGATATTTGTCAAGGCCTGTAGGGGCAAAATAAATGGCCGAGTGTTGACAAAGGGGCCAAGACCTGCAAAAATTCTCCGTTCGGCAATCACGTTCCGCGGAGGTGTTTGGTGACTGGCAAGACTCAAGTGCTGTTTGTTCCGAGTGGAAATATCGTGGAGAAAAACGAACTCTCGCCAGCGGACACGCTTCTGCGCTGTCAGCGGGCCTTGGAACTCTGGAAGTCCGGCAAGTTCCACTTCCTCCTCATTACCGGAGGACTGTTCAACCCACCGGACGTGCAGTCAATCCCGGCGGCTTGGATCATGGCCGAGTGGTTTCAAAATCGGGGGGTTCCCCGCGATCAGATCATCGTAGAGCGGGACTCGCTCGACACGTTCCAGAATATCCGCTTCGGGCTGGAACGCCTGAAGGAAAACGATATCGTGAACTGCGACTTCACCGTGGTGACGCAGTGGCAACATGCGTGGCGCTTCTGGGTCACCATGTGGTGGGTGTACGGGATCAAGATCGAACGCGTGGGCATGCACTACAAACTGCCCGCCCTGGCGCAGATCAAGGAATACTTGTTCATTCTCTACCACGTCTGGGATCCGTACGGCGTTGGCTTCCTGGCCCAAAAGAACCGCCGTGACCGCGGAGCGCTCGCGTCCGGCGAGTAGCTCGTCATCGTCAAAACGCCGTCCCCTTCATGGTGGACGGCGTTTGCGCATTAAGACAGTTACCCGGTTTTCTTTTTGGCTTCTTTCTCAGCCAGCTCTGCACGAGCCATGGCTGACGTAATAATTTCTGCCCGCCTGAGGCTCTCTGCGCTCAGATCGGCTCGTGAAAACTCAAGCGCCGTTCGATTTTCATTGGCTCTCTGCTCAGCCTCTCGCATCATAGCTCTACGCTCATTTTCCTCCGTCATCCTAGCCAGATACTCCTCATCTTTATCAGACCAAGTGCCCGTAAAGATGGTTTCCGAGGGCGGAAGTGGACGGCGTACCGGCTGTTTTGCTAAAAACTCCCGAGCCTTCCCCGCCTGTGTTTCTCGTAGGTGCCGGGCGAGCTCATCTTGCTCTGCTCCAGTGGCCGTAGTTATTTCAGTTGAGGGGCCAGTGTTCACGCGCCTTTTCCCGGCCTCTCTTCTTGCAACTTCCACTCCCCCTTTGCTAAGAGTAAATGCGGGATCCGACTCAGCAGTAATGACCTCTTCTTCAGGAACTGAAATCCTCGTACCCTGCACACCGAGAAACCGACGCGCCTCAGCTATTTTCGTCTCCCGCAAATGTTTCGCAAGCTCGTCCTGCGGTGTTGCTGTCTCCGCGGTTACAACAATCGGCTCCACATCTTCCCGCAGTCCTACTCCGGCTAATATATCTTTTCGAGCGCTTCTTCCCGCCAGCGTCTTAGCCCTCCTATCAATGGTCGGCGCAAGCCCAGCATCACCACGCGCTCGTTGCATTTTCCGAATCCCTTCTTCCCGCGCTATCTCAGACATTGCTCCCGGTGATAATCTCTCATTCATAATGGCTGGTTATTATCACCATTGTAACACAAAGGGGTCGAGACTCGGCTCGACCCCTACACGACCCTCACGGGCACCGAAAGACCGGTCCCTATTCCAACGCCGATGCGATCTCTTCGGCGATCAACCGGGCTGCGGCCAACGGAGAACCAACCGCCGGCGGTGGCTTCAGAATGGGTCGACCAATGACGAGGTACGACGCACCGGCGCGGATAGCCTCCGCCGGCGTCATGATCCGCATCTGGTCGTTCGCGGCGGCCCAGGCCGGACGTACGCCGGGAACCACGCGGTACAAATTTGAGTCAATCTGGAACGAGAGCGCAACAAGTTCCATGGGAGAGCAAACGATACCCGCCCCCTTGGCCATATCCACGCACTGCGCCCGCGCGATGACTGCGTCCTGAATACTGCCGATCCCGCCGGACTCCTGGTACGCCTTGTCGTCGATGCTCGTGAGCACCGTGACGCCCAGGATCCCGATCTTCGGCCCGGCCGCCTCCACGCAGGCGGCCACGTGGGCGATCCCGCTGTCAGCGTGAACGGTCAGGAAGCGTGGCTTGAGCTCCATGACGGAACGAACCGCACCTTGGTTCGTATTCGGGATGTCCTTGATCTTGAGATCCAGCATGATCTCGGTGTCCGGAGCCTCCGCCTGCAGGCGTTCCACCACGGCGTGTCCGCCGTGCTTGGAGAGGAAAAGCTCCAGCCCCACCTTGAAGAGGCCCACACGGCCGTTCATCATCTCCGCCACCTTCAGGGCGGCATCTGCATTCGGCACATCAAGCGGCAAAATGATCCGCTTGCGCGCCGCCTCGAATCGTTCATTCGACATCGGAAACCTCCTGCGGGAAAAATCCCGCTGACACGTTATCACGAGACCAAAACGGGGTCGAGACATTTACATTTTCTTCGCGCGGATGGCCATGAACATCGGGATTTCTTTGCGGGCGCGGTTTTCGGCTTTGGCTCTTGGCCCGGAATCGCTGAAACGGTTGCTCGTCCATTCTTCAAGGTTTGTAATCGCGAAACCATTTTGAGAAAGCTCGCGCACGTAAGCCTCAAGTGGCCGGTGGTACGAATACGTCACTACGCTCTTCGCTCCTTGGCTTGGCGCGGCGAGAATTGGGATTTCATTCTCCGTCATGTAGCTGTCGATTCTACGGTACTCGAGATTTCTGCCCTCTTCCCAACCCCAGGCGCTTTGTCGAGGAATCCTAAACATTGGATGGTTCAGCACGATGACAAGAGAGGCGCCGGGCTTCAGGACACTCGACGCATCTTTAATCACAGCCCCAAGGTCGTTAATGTTTTGCAGGGCGAGGATACAAGTCGCGCCGTCAAAAGTTCCTGCACCGAAATATCGAGCAAAATCCTTCGCGTTCCCCACTCGAAAACTGGCCCCAGGAATTTTCTTGGCCTCGGCTGACTTAATCAAACTGGAGGAAATATCAAAACCCGTCACTTCAGCCCCGAGCTTCGCAACGAGTGCAGAAAAGGAACCCTCGCCACAAGCAATATCTAAATACTTTTTACCCGGTAGAGGAGCGAGCAATTTCAAAGCGCCAGGAAAAACCATTCCGGCCTGGAATGAATCATCTTCCTTAATCCGTTTGCCGTAGGACTTCGCTACGGGCTCCCAAGAGGTTTTCTCAGGCTGATGATCGTCAAAGCTCAGTTTGCTCATAAGTATCCATTATGTACACAAATATTGACTTCGGTCAATTATTCTGCTAATGTTCGCCAGCATCTCATCACTTGGAGGCCCCGATGCTGCCCGCTGTTACTCCCCGCCTTGATGCCCGCCAGGGTACCCCAATGTTCATTACGCCCGCCCGGATGAGTGAAATCTTTCAACGGGATGAGCTCTTCCCGGAAGGAGAGATGAAGAGGCTTGTTGATATCCCGTTCAAGATCACCGCGAATGAACGGCCCGACAGCCTGTACTTCCCCGCCCCGAAGCTGAGCATCGCGGGCATGGCAAGCCACCTGGCCAAGAAACCCGGGATCCCTCCGCAGGTGAATCTGCAGAACATCACCGTGGCAGAGCCGTGGCTCCTGGAGGTAGGAGAAACCGGCTGGCAGAGAATTGATCGCCTGGCCATTGAAAGGACCAGGGACGACTTCTCACCGGAAGGGATGGAGGCTCTGCGGGAGCTTGGCCGGCGTGAGCTCACCGCGCGGGAGGCCGTCATGACGTTCACGATCCTCACCCGCGAGAACGACCCCGCGGCGCGCATGTTCATGGCCGTGGTTACGAGCTCCATGGCGCGCGGGAACAAGCGTATCGTGGTCAGACTCTACCTGAACCAGATCACGTGCATCCCCGTGCTTCAGGAACACCTCAACGCCTACGACCAGCGGTTCTACGCTCGGGTCGTGTGACGTCAGCGTGGCCCCGCGCCTTCACTCCTCCCCACTCGCATGGGGGACGGAACGAAGGACGCGGGGCTTTCGATTTCAAAGATCGAGACGGGGTCGAAACACGGTTCGACCCCTACGACACCTATCGGCGCGCGCCGTCCGTAACCACGTCCTCAATTTTGACGGACAACATTTTGCTGACTCCATCGCCTCCCATAGAAACGCCGTAAAGGGTGTCACCTTTTTCCATGGTCGCTCGATTGTGGGTAATGACAATAAATTGCGTTAATTCCCGGAGCTCGTTCAAAATATTTGCAAAACGTACCGTGTTTGCTTCGTCGAGTGCTGCATCAACCTCGTCGAGCACCACGAAAGGACTCGGGTTCGTGTGCATGATGGCGCACAGGAGTGCGATCGACGTAAGTGCCCGCTCTCCGCCCGAAAGAAGATTCAAGGCCTTGAGGCGCTTGCCCGGAGGGGTGGCCTGGATGTCGATACCAATGACGGCTTCGCGACGGGCTTTCACTCGAGACGTGACCAGATCGGATGTTATTTCCTCGATCACGGGTTCCTGGGCGGGGTTTAAAACCCCGCCTTCGCGGTCTTCGGCCTCGACCTCCACCTTCATGAGGGAACATGATCCACCGCCGAATAACACCTTGAAATACTTTTGGAATTCATGGTTGATTTCCTTGAGCGCCCGTTCGCTTTGCGCATGAATCTCGCGGTCAAGTTCGTCCACTATCTTTTCCGTCGAGGTAATGGCTGATCGAAGATCTACCACCTGCTCGGACAAAAAGGTATAGCGCTCGGCTACCTCGGCGTGTTCTTTCACAACCGATTCCTCGATGCCACCGATCAGTTCGACCTGGCGACGGAGGCGGAGCATGCGCTCGTAGAGTGAGGGAAGGGTTATAGAAGGTAATAAAGGGTGAGAAAGGGTTTGAGAAAGATCAATGTCCGTTCCCATGCCTTCACGAACTTCCTGTTTCAAAGAATCCTGGCGGGTTTCGACGCGGGCCATGTCAATTTGGATGGCGCTTCGAGATTGTTCGAGCGCCATCAATTCGGTTTGCAAAACGCGCAACGTTCGCTGGAAGACGAAAATTTCACTCTTGGCCATGCTCGCCTCTTTAGCCCTTGCGTCCATGGCTCGCTCGGCGCGCTTCACCTCGGCCTCCGCGAGTTTAATCGCGTCCGCTTGCGAATGAACCTCGGCGAGCGCGACGGGATCCGCCTTGAAATCCTCGGGATTGGGTTTCACCAGGCGGTCGCGCAGTTTTCGTGACCTCGAAAGAGAGTTCTCGACCTCTTTTTCAAGCACGCGAATCTCCTCAACAGTTGTTACCGCCTTCAACTTTTTTAAAAGTTCCTCATGACTGTTCGCGATGAACTTCACTTCGGCCACGATATCTTGCAACGGCAACGGCGACCAGGAAGACTGCGCGCGTACTTTTGCGAGCTCAATTTCGCGTTCGGCCATGACGTGTGCTCGACGCGCCTCGGCCAGAGATGCTTGCGCGCGCTTGTACGCGTCTTGCAAACTGGCCATGCCTGAGGCGGGGTTTGAAACCCCGCCTTTTTGGGTTTCGGACAATTCGTACTCGGACAATTTTTTATCGCCCGCCGTCAACTCGACGCGCTTGGCATTCACCTTGCCGTCTATGTCCTCGAGCCGTTTCAGGATGACATGCTTCTCGCTTTCAAGCTCGGCCCACTTGCCGCAGTAATACTCGAGCGATACTTCCTTAAGCTCAGCGGTTACTTTTTCACGTTCTTCAAGCTTCTTCACCTGTCTGCGTAGCATGTTCAGCCTTGGTTCCAACTCATCGAGCAACATTTGCACCTCGGCCAAATTCACCGCTGACTTTTCAAGCTTTAACAACGACTGATGCCGGCGAATCTGCAGGCCTCGCACTCCAGTTGCATCATCAAAAAACATTTTCCTGTCTTCAGGCGAGCTCGTCAGTACATGATCGATCATTCCCTGCCCAATCACCGCATATGACCGCTGGCCCACTCCCGCCTCGGCCAAAAGCAATTGAATATCCGAGTGTCTGGTCGATGAACCATTTAAAAGATAGTCGCTCTCCCCATCTCGATATAATCGTCGAGTAATTGCCACCTCCGCAAACTCCGTCTTCATGGCCTTATCCCCATTATCAAAAGTCATGGTTACTTCGGCGAAACCTGATCGGCTTCTTCCCTCCGAACCGGAAAAAATAACATCCTCCGTCTTCTTCCCTCTTAACTGCTTCATGGATTGCTCGCCCAAACACCACCGGATAGCATCCGCAATGTTCGATTTGCCGGAACCATTCGGGCCAACCACTACCGTCAACGCATTGCTTCCGGCCTTTGGCGGGAGAAACTCGAGGACAGTTTTCTGAGCAAAGGTTTTAAATCCCTGAATTTCGAGGCGTTTGAGGTACATAGGATGCGGAAAGTGTATCAGATCGGGCCGTCCAAACCCACCCTGACCTGCGACTCCCCCGTAGCCCCCTCTTGGAAAGAGGGGGAGCGCACCGATGCGAAACGCAACAATTCAAGAAGCCCGCCACCATGAGAGGCGCGGACTTCGACGGACGGGAGGCACGAGACTCGCCAATGACGCGTCACGGCACGGCAACGACCTGATAAAGCCGACCGAAGTTGGATCGCTCACCGTCGAGCACCCCATCGTCAAACATGAGGGAGCGGATCACGCGATGACCTTTCGTGGTAGAAAATTCACTTTTCCCTCGGCGTGATTCGCGGGTTTCTGGGGGAAACGGATCTACGGTAGACCATGAATAGTCGTCAGAACACCCGGGGATCTCATACACCTCAGTGATCTGCGCGGGCTTGCTGATCTTGGAGTACCACCTGAACTCCAGTCTCTTCCCGGCCAGTGCAAGCCCGTGATTGAGAAGCTCGCACACGCGGTCAGCAGCCTCTGGCTTGTCCTCGCCCTTAAAGGCGATGGAGTCCCCCGTTCTGGAACGGAAAATAGTCCAACTCGTACTCGCCTTGCAGTAGAAGATGAAGTCCTCGCCGATCTGAAGATCGCTAAAAAATGCCGAAGACACCATGGAAACCTCCGCGTACAAGCTAGCGCGGAAATAAGCGGAAGGTCAACGGAGTTGACCACCGCCCGGAGCGCAGGTAAGCTACCTCCTTCCTATGAACCAGGTTTTACAGGAAAAAGTGGAGGGGCTGATCCGCGAGGCGGGCCATATTTTGCTGTTAACGGACGAGCGAATTGACGGCGATACCACCGGCTCAACCCTCGGCCTCTGCCATGTCCTCAAGGATCTAGGTAAACAGGTCGAGGTCTTCTCGCCAAAGCCCCTGCCTGCTATGCTCGAGTTTTTGCCCGGCACGAACGAAATTAGACGAGACGATAGCGTCTTCTCGCAAGACTCGATTGACCTAGTCATCATCTGCGATTGCGCTGACGGCGAGTACCTCAAAAAGTATTTGCCCTTGTTACCAAAGCGGATCCCACTCGTCGTCTTTGATCATCACCAAACAAACCCCGGCTACGGTACAGTAAATATTATCGAGCCCGAGGCAGCCTCAACCGCTGATGTTGTTTGGCGATTTGTGAAGCAGGCAGAATACGAAGTGGGGGCGAATTCAGCACAATGTATCTTAACCGGCATCTATACGGACACTGATGCATTCTCAACAACCAATACCACCGCGAATTGTTTGGATGCATCTGCCGAGCTGGTCAAACTTGGGGCTGACCCAAAAACCATCATTCAGCACACCATGATGAACCGCTCTATTGCTTCCCTCAAACTTTGGGGCATTGTCCTGGAACGCCTCTTCCATGACAACCTTTTTGATGCGACCGCAACTGTTATCACGCTTAAGGACCTCGAACTCACCGGCGCCACCGAAGAAGACGTCTCCCCCATCTCGAACTTCTTGAATGAAACGCTCGAAACAAAACATGAAGTGGTGCTGGTCTACTCCGAAAAAAAGGACGGTTGCGTAAAGGGCAGTTTGCGAAGCCGGGGCCGGGACGTGGCCGTGCAGGCCGAGCGCCTCTACGGCGGAGGCGGACACAAGCTGGCGGCGGGGTTCAAAGTCAACAAGGCAAAACTCGAAAAGGCGGGCGAAAAGTGGGCGATTGTGAAGACGGGAATCTTGATGAAATAATCCGGTACACAAACTCCGCCGAAAGGCGGTTTTTGTGTGATAAACTCCCCGCATGTTAATGAAGGAGATGGCAAGCTTTTGGGGATTATCCGCAATAGTGGCACTTTTGCCGTTTATTCCCGTGCCCGCCATTATTGCCGTTCCCCTTTTTATCGCATGGTGTATTTTGGTTTCTGTGAAGATTGGGGCCATGCCCGCTCTGGCGGGCGGAACCCTGTTTCTCACAATTTGGTATCTGCTCTTTTCTCTCTCGCCGGCCGTCATTTCAGTTGTGGTCGTACTCATTTCAATCGCCACCACCGTGAAATCCGTGCGTTCACCAAACGTATTTTCAGGCGGGATTGATACACGGATCGACCTCTACAGCGGATGCCTCTTTGCGGGCGTTCTTTTGGGCGATGGAATAATTTTACGTACATTGCTTATCGGGCGTACCTCAATGGCGTTACCAAGCCCCTGGAATGTACTGCCGGTCAGCATATTTTTCTTATTCTTCGCGGCGTCATTCATCCTGCTTCTTCTTTCGCGGGAAAAAAATCGAACGCTCTTCATCATTGCCTCATCAATCCATATTTTTTCGGCCTTGTCAGTTGCCTCAATCGTCTACGCTGTCGGCTTCGGTTTTGATGCATTTTTACACCGCGCGGCGGAAGACGCGTTATATAAAACAGGCTTAATTCTTCCGAAGACGCCGTTGTATGCGGGACAATATGTGCTCATCGCATCGCTTGCTCATCTCACGCATCTCCCTCTCAAACTCATCGATGTCTGGCTCGTGCCAGTTCTCTCTGCGATAGCTTTGCCGTGGGCCTTTCTAAATAGATCGAGTCCAAGATTAACACTGGCGCCGGTATTCTTACTATTGTTTCCATTTGCCGGGCTCACGTTTACGGTGCCGTACAACCTGACCGTAGTGTATGCGTTGTGGTCCATTACGCAGTGGAGGGACATACGGGACAACACTGAACCCGCCCCCTACCGCAAGGCGGGAATGATTTTGCTGGCCATCTTGGGCGTATTCACTCATCCCTTGCTGGGATTGCCAATGGCCATTGCAACCGGATATGTAATGTGCACAAAAAAATCACGCCTTCATCTGGCGATTGCGTGCACGATTCTCATCGGCATCTCGGTACCTGCGCTCATGTTCTTCTATAATCATCTGCAAGGCGTCCCGCTTGCAACAATGAATCCGTTCACTAGACTTGACTATTTCTTCGGACTGTTCCGAGACCCGTTCGCACCCGCGTTTGGACCGATGGGTCATTATTGGGATCTCTTTTATTCTTGGGATTTTTCACTTCCCCTACTCATCTCAATCATCACCATCCCCCTCGTCTTTTTCTTGGGCGAGGAACCCGACAAAACTTGCGCTCGATACCTAGAAATTCTGACCCTTGGTATTTTCATCATCGCCTTTCTTCTTTCAACGCTGTTCGTCTTCAAGGATGTTATTGTGTTTGAACAGTTTGAGTATGCCCTACGCCTCATCCACGTACTCCCGCTTCTCCTCTCTCCGCTGGCCGCTGTGCTCATAATGAGGCTCCTTGAAAAATCAAAAAGGTGGCAAATTACCTCCCTTGGAATCCTGGCGCTTCCTGCACTGGCCATGACCGCTTCTTGGTACTTCAGCTATCCCCAAGAAAATCCCAAGGTACAGATTGCCGGACCAAGCGTAAGCGCATCAGATATTATGGCCGTGCACAAAATAGACGAAGACGCCAAAGGCGAACCGTATATTGTTCTCTCCAATCAAATGACCTCTGCCGCCGCAATTGAGGAGTTCGGTTTTCGTGATTATGTAGAAAGCGATGCAGGAAAAATACTCTGGTACGCCATCCCAACCGGTGGCGAGCTCTATAAATTTTATTCTGACATGACCTATTGGCAGCCAAGAAGAGATGTTGCCGAAGAAGCTGGTGCGTTCACCCACGTCCATCTTGTGTATTACCTTGTCTACCGATACTGGCCGGGTTATGAGTACATTGCAAATCTGGCCGGCAAAGACGCGGATGCGATCATGCGTATCAACAAAGGTGATATACTTGTGTTCAAATTCACCACGCCAAAATAGTATGTCCCAGAAACGAACACAAACGGAAACGCAAACAACAACTTCCACAAAGATTGCCGTTGGCTTCATTGCGGGTGCACTCCTTGCGGCGGCTGCGGGCTTTGTACTCACCGCAAAACCTCGACCAAACATTCCTCCGGTACCAGCGGGTATCAATACGGCGGGTTATGTTCCAGGCGGGTATATTCCTGCAGGTTACGTTCCCGGGGGCTATCACCCTGGATACTATGTCCCAGGCGGTTACGGGCCGTATTATCACTGGATCCCGGGCTACTACGTTCCTGGTTACTACTACCAGGGTAAATATATTGACGGCTACTATTACCCGGGTCGCTGGACAGCCAAGCCAATCACGCCTCCCCCAGGCCGATAACCTTCACCAAACAAAAAATCGTCCCACAGGACGATTTTTTGTGGAGCGGGTGGAGGGAGTCGAACCCTCATCATGAGTTTGGAAAACTCAGATAATAACCGCTATACGACACCCGCAAATGCCAGAACATATTAGCAGAGGCCTTCGTTCTTGAAAAGACCCATTACTTAACCGCCACCTTGATGGTGTACGACTTGGCAATGAAAAGCCCCGCACTCTTCCGGCTCGGTTCGACCGAGGAAAGAAAGCGGGGTCTTACAGGCGCGGGGTCTTACGGGTGTGGTGGCAAGATATACCACAATACAAGCTCGAAACTCAGGATCTGACTGTTGCCGGTCTCCAGATCGGTCACCGTAACGTGCACCACGATATCAATCGGCGTGTTTACGGGCACGATTGAGTCTAGGTCAGTCAGCTGAAGGGCGACGTCAACCGTCTCCCCGCCAGAAAAAATACGTGGGTCCAGACTCCCAACATTGGGACCGGGTGGCATAGAAGAAGAGCTCCACACCCACCTGATCTCAGTAATTCCAGGAGTGCCAGTACCATCATCCCAGGTGCTATAACCGTAGGGACGATTAACCCAGGTAAAGGCTTCGGGGCCAAGGTGAGCCACACCAATGTGCCCCGGTCCATCTTCTACACCTGACTCAAGCGCCTCAAACGCCGGACCATGAGCGTAATCACCCTGTATCCGAGCGGTGATTTCAAAAATCTCCAACCGCTGAGGTCCGCACTCTTGCTGAAGCGTGAAGAACATGGTTGCCGGGGTCTCGCCACCAGACATCATCAGACTGCCATCAGTCTGAACAGGGTAGAGGCTGCCAGCCGAAGAAGCACTGGCAGGCATCGGGTGTCTTAAAACACAAGGCAGTTCCCCGGTATCGGCATCCGAGTCATCGGATCCGAAGTCGAAGTAATTATTGGTAATAATGTCCCCCGACTCTACCGGTCGGCAACCAACAACCCCAACAAACGCCCAAACACCAAGTAACGAATACATAGGTTCCTCCGAATCCGTGAAGTGTGGATAGTCAGTTTACAGGATATCTATCAGAATACAAGACGATCGAGTGCCTGCATATCAGTTGCAGTTGCACTCGACCGTGTACGCGGAAACCTCGAACCGGTTAGCGACTAAACCGGCAAGGCATCAGGCTTCCCCGACAACGTTGCACCAATAGAAGATGAAGCTCGGCACCCTGAGAATCTTGGCCGGTTCTTCCACGGCAGTTGCATAGGCCAACCGCCAAGCATCGGCCTCACTAACCGTGAGGTGCACGGTATGCACCATCTCCTCAGAAAACATCTTTCCTCCAAACGTGGTCATTGGTTTGACCATCAGCTCTCACGACCAAGTGGAGGCTTGATCATGAGAACTGACGGTCACCGCACCATGAGTCTGCCCGTTGGCAGTGTGGTGCGGGACGAGGTGGAGGGCGAGTTTTCACTCGACCAGCCACCAGGAAACGGTTTCGTACTCGGCCGACTCTATGCCGGTGGTGAGGTCCGTATAGGTGACCTCAACCGTAAACGACACGTACTGCCCTGGTTCAGCCACCAGGGTGAAGTCCGGCATGAGGATCTGGAAGTCCTTCGCCTCATCCGGCTCCATGGTGAGCACCGGCAGGACTGCGCCCAGGTCCTCATCCGTGGAGTAAATCCACTCAAGGAGGAACTGATCCGGGAAATCCGGGTGATAGCCGGGCCAGTAGATGGCCAAACTCCCCCAGAAAACGGGATCCGTGTCGTAATTGTCGAGTTCCATGTTCAGGTCTTCCAGCTCGTTCGTGCCGTCCACGAATCCTTGAGCGTAGTCCCTGAACGTCTGCGTGCTGTCAAACATGGCCAGGACCCGAACTTGCGTTGGGGCAACCGGACCACACTCGGCGAGCATTGAGACATCGATCTCGACGGGCATGCCCGGTTGCGCATGGTAAAGGCCACCGGGTGACCACACGGCCAGCGCGCCCTGAAGTGGCGCGTTGAACGGGTTCATGATGCCAACGAACGTACACGTGTCCGTGTCCGCCGTGTCAGTATCCGAATCCGTATCCGTATCCGTATCGGTATCGGTATCTGAGTCACAGGACGCGGACGTATCCGTGTCCGCGCCTGTATCCGGATACAGGTTGCTTTGCAACATGCATCCGTTCAAGGACGCCAACATGACAATCATTTTTGGATCCTTCATTTTGCAGGGACGAGAACGGGGATGGGAATGGCGGTCTGCGGGAGAGTTCCGCAGATGGTATCGCTCTGGTAGATAAGGCCCCCAACCATGGCCACGCGGATGTACACCGCGTACTGGCCGTTGTCGAGGATGCTCACCTTGGCGTCCACCACGTTGTCATCCCCACCGGCAATAGCCACCGCTTCCACCAGATTACCCTTGCGGGCAATCATGTTGGCGAAAACCCGGATATTGTCGAGCGGAAATTCATTGAACTCCGCACCGAACTTCTTCACCATCGCCTCTTTCAAGGCAACCTGCAACTCGAGCACGCGTGACATGAGCATGGGAACCTCCAATCTAGGCGGGGTTGTTTCCGCCGGACAATGTTCACGAATTACTTCATGCGCATTGTCTGGCGAAGGTGCTGGGCGTAATCCCGGCACCTTCTCGTTACGAAACGATTTTCCGTCTGTAGAACCAGTACTGGTCACAGACGGTCAGCTTTCGCTGTTGTCTGAGATAGGTCCAGGCGACCCTGTCCCATCCCAGATATTCCGGCAGTTTCGTGGGCAATTCCGGTCGCTTAAGACCGATCACGTCCAGAAACCTCCAAAAACCTGCCTGGGGCAACTCTTCCGCATCGGGGATGAACACCCAGTCCGCGTGGACAAGATGACTCCACCAAAATGGAGCTGAAGACGAGTGCATGGAGAGAACGCAGATCGCGTACCCGGCCTCGGTAAACTCCATGTCTTGCCCGATGCTACTCACCACCTTTTCGTCGGTGCTGAGTATGGTCGAGCGAAGGTGCTGGGCGTAATCCCGGCACCTTCTCGTAGACGTTACGAATGAACTAGTAGACGAGCGTGCCACCGGTTACTACGTCGTTGTCGAGCTGGACGCGTTTCGTTCCATCCGACACGAACATGGATCGAGCGCCCAGGTCCAGGCGAATGGAGTCGTCCTGACTGGAGCTTGCGCCAGTGGTGTCAGCGTAAACCGCGAAGGTGGAGGTGCTACCGGCCGGGATCAGGATGTCTGCACCCTGGAACGAGATGAAGTACGAGAACGTGGTCGACTGGTCTGCGTCATGACGGGAGACCCTGCTAGTGCCGTCGAGCGTGAGGTTGTACAGGTCGTAACCCGTAGTCCCCATGTCGAAGAACCAATCCGTGTTCGCGTTGTCGGTCACGTTCACCCACACCTCAAAATACTGGAGACTGATATCCGAGCAGGAGCTCGAAGGCACGCTGACGTTGAACCGCAACAGCTCGCTTCGCCCGGGAATGGCCGAGCCCGAGGGACTCGACGAACTCAGACTCGGGTGGACCTCGTTGCCGAGAATCGCCTGACCGCTGACTCCGTTGTCGATCACGTCGACCATGAACTGACAGTCGTTCACGTCGGTGTCGAAATCGATCACGTCCGTATCCGGCGCATCGCTATCGACAATGTCGGAATCGGTCATGTCGGTATCCGTCTCGTAGTAGTTCGTCACGTACGTGTTGTACGTGTCCGAACAACCGGTGACGAACGCGAGAGCGATCATCATGTTGATACGCATCTTTTTCTTTGCTCCAGGTAATTGGCCTCTTGTCGGCCAGGTGTTTGTCACTCTGTACACTGGTGGGTTTTCAGGCCCGATGCTACTCACCACCTTTTCGTCAGTGATGAGTATAGTCGAGCGAAGGTGCTGGGCGGTTCCCGGCACCTTCTAGATTGCTAGCTCAGGCTACATCCCGAGCTGATCGCGCGTTTTCATCATGTTGAGATCCACCTCGGGCAGATCGGTGACTTCGTCTACGGGCTCACCGATGACGTAGTCCGTGAAGAATACGTACGGGACGTCCACCACGTACTGGTTCCAGGCCGGGCCGTAGATGTCAGTGGCGAGCTGTTCGCTCTCGATCCAACGGAGGATTGGGTTGTAGGCGGAGTCCGGGTTCTCCGTCACCGCGTACACCTTAGGATCCGATTGGATCTTGACGAGAACCACACCGGGCTTGAACGGCATGTTGCCCCCCAAGACGAGTGCGGCCACGTCCTTATCCGGCACCGTCGCCACCACCTCATAGCTATCCTCCCAAGTGAAGAACACCTGGGAGAGCGGAAAGGTGTACCGAAAACAGTCCGGATCCACGTAATAGACTGTCGGCAACGAAGCCATCATGATGTACTTCGGATCCTGTTCGCCGGCGTTGAACGGCGTGCAGGTATAGGCGGACAACTCCTGGCCGGTGTCGATCTCGGAATCAGCGGAATCGGTATCGCTGTCGGTCTCGGACGGGAACTGGATGTTGATGATTGTGTCGCCACCCGGAGGGCAGGACTGATCAGACACACAGCCGGTCACGAGCACGAAAGCCATGAGGGAAAAAGAACGCATTTTTTGTGTCTCCACTTTTCGACAATCTGGACGATTGCCTGTCAGCGACTACCACCAGTGGATCACGTCGTTCGCGAACGACGTGATGGAGGCTGGTGATAATCACTGATAGGCACCCGCAGTTCATCTCAGACCGATTGTCCGAAGTGAGTGCGGGGCACAGGAACGGGAACGGAATAGCTCAGATCTTGGTCGCCGAGAGCTGACCCCACGATTGGCTTTCCATCTGGTAACCGGTAGCGTCGTCGTTCCAACCGAACATCACATCGAACGTGATCGTTTCGCCAGACGGAACGTGAGCACTGCCGAAAGGCCAGGAAAACTCGTAGAGCTTGCCGGCACTGCCGACCTGCTGCGTGGGGATGTCCACCACGTAGTTGCCGGTCTGCGCACACATGGCGCTTTCCGGCGCTGCCCACACGTAGCTGGTTCCGCCGCTCACCGGCTGGTGATTGGTGTCCAGACCGAACCCGTAGGTGTTCATGAAGGCCGGTGGAAACGGTTGATCGTCCGTGAGGTTGCCGTCAGCATCGTAGGTCCATTCGGCCAAGTTCGACTGACCCTTGTTGTCGGCCCACAGGTCGTTCAGCCAGACCGCGCCGGGCGAGCTATCGCTCAGCTGGATGCTGATCTCTCGGAGGGTGAACGTGTCGTTGCAAGGGTCGATCTGATTGACCTTGACCCACAGCATGAACGATTCGCCCTGGTGAAGACCGTCCGTGTAGTCGAGTGTGGTGTAGACTTCAACCCTCGGAAACGAGTTCGTCTCCACCGTGTTGCCATAGATATCCCGGACTGAGTAGGCCGGCGAGAGGATGCAGTCATCCACCTCCTCGGTCTCCGCCGGGACATCTTCCGTGGTCTCTTCTTCGATCTCGACGGTATCGTTCGCGGAAGCGGGCTCACCGCCGGGATTCCACGTAGTCGTGAAGTCGGCCGTATCGATGTTGTCATCAACCTGTGATCCGAGCCCGTATTCATACGAGCAACCGGACGCGAGGCCGAGGACAAGCAAGGACACCAGATTGTAACGGTTCATTTGTTTCTATGCCTCTTTGCAAATGTGGCCAAGGGAGTGGCCGGTGGATGTAACTATGCCCATCATCGATCACCACAATGGAGGTAGTGATGATCGCTGACGGGCGGAGGAAGGCCCTCAATACGGCCTCCTCTTTTGTTCTCCTCCATAAATGGAGGAGCCAATGTGAGCCTGACAGAAATTGAGGGTTAAACAACGAAAATCCCGCGATTCCAGTTACCTTGTGTGCCAGTCCTGTGTAATAGGATTGGAGGGGTAATAAGAATTGCGGGACCTTTGTTGCACCTCCATTGCAACGAATCATGATAGCATAAAATAGAGCTTCTGTCAAGGCAAAACCACAACTTACGAGCTAAGGTTAGCCAAGAATATGTTGTCATCCCGAGCAGAGCGAGGGATCTGAATTGGCCGGCCGGTCAGATCCCTCGGCCGTCGGACGGCCTCGGGATGACAGATAAGCCAATATTACCTTCGGCCAATGGCGGCCCAGGCAATGGCCAGGGCGTCAGCGGCGTCGTCGGGTTTGGGGATGCTCAACAAATGAAAGACGGTTTTGACCATATTCTGCATTTGGCGCTTGTCGGCTTTGCCGTAGCCTGTGAGGGCCATTTTCACCTCTACGGGCTTTACCTGAAAAACGGGCAAATGGGCCTCGGCCGATAGTAATAGCAAAACGCCCCTAACCTCAGCCACTTTGAGGGCTGTAGTCGTATTTTGGCCAAAAAAGAGCTCTTCAATGGAAATAAAGTCTGGCCGGTGCTTCTTGATCAACGCCCTCACGTCAACGGCTATCTCTCGTAATCTCTCAGCGTGCTCTATTTTCGAGTCCGTCGTAATCACGCCAAAGGCGACCGCCACGGCCTTCCCCTTCCCTGACTCGATAATCCCGAAACCGAGGCGCCCGTAGCCTGGATCAAAACCTAATATCTTTACCATTACTAAAGATTAACACAGATCACAATGAGCGGGACAGATTTTACACATATCGAAAAAGCGCAAGGAATAATCCCTGCGCCTTTCCGGATCATCTGTGTCTAATCTGTCGCACTACCTTGATCTGTGTAAATCCTTCCCCTACTCAGACTTTTCGACTGGAGCTTCACCTGCTTCTTTGCCTATCGTTGGGCCCTCAACCGCAATTTCTGCGGCGACCACGCTAGACAATGCCGGCGCGGAAGGACGTTCCACATGCTCGATAACCACTTCATTGCCCGGGAAGCCGGTGCCTGATGGGATCAATCGGCCAATGATGACGTTTTCCTTAAGGCCGGCGAGTTCGTCCACCTTGCCAGTAACAGCGGCGTTGATCAGGACGCGAGCCGTTTCCTGGAAGGAAGCACTCGACAACCATGATTCTGTTGAGAGCGAAACCTTCGTCACACCGAGCAAGAGCTGTTCAAACTCCGCCTTCTTGCCGCCGGTTGTTTCCATGCGCTCCTGTTCGTCGAGGAGAGCGGCCTTCTCGACAATTTCTCCCGGCAAGAGATCAGTGTCTCCCGGATCCATAATGCGGGCCCGGCTAAACATCTGGCGGATCATGACCTCAATGTGCTTGTTGTTCAGCTTCTGACCCTGTGAGGAATAGATGAACTGCATTTCCTTAGACAAGTACATCTGCACAGCGTCCTGGCCCTTGGCCGCAAAGAGCGCCTGCAGGTCCAAGTGACCATCCGTCAGCGCATCACCAGCAATGACGTTATCACCATCCTTCACAAACATGGTGTAGCCGTGCGGAATAATGTATTCGCGAATCTTCTGCGCGTCATGCACCACAATGACAGAATTTTTGTCGAGCTTCACCACGCCCGTGACATCCGTAACTACCTTTTCACCACTCGTCTTTTCTGCAAGGACATCGCCAGCCTGGACCTTCTCCCCCTCCTTCACCTTGATCTTTCCGCCACGGCCAACCACAAATGGCTTTTCGTCCACGGCGTCAAAACGAATGCGCACAATCTTCTGTCCAGGAGCGGTGTCGATAATTTCTTTGCCAGTTCCCGCCTGGACAACGGTCCTCGACGCTTTTTCGATCTCCACCGAACCGTTGACCTCCGTCATAATGGCCTTGCGCTTCGGCAGACGAGCCTCGAACAGCTCCTCAACGCGTGGCAAACCTTGCGTAATATCTTTTCCAGCCACACCTCCCGTGTGGAAAGTACGCATAGTGAGCTGAGTTCCAGGCTCGCCAATGGACTGCGCGGCCATGATACCAACGGCAGTTCCCATTTTTACCAGCTTGTTGTGGGCCAGGTCATAGCCATAACACTTCTGACAAACACCTCTGCGAACATGGCAGGTCATAACGGAACGCACATGAGCTTCTTCAAGTTCATTTTCAGCGTCCTTGATGGCGCGAATGTGATCCTCGGTGATCAAATCGCCCTTCTTCACCATGACCTTCTTGGATCCCGGTACCTTCACATCAGACAAGGTGAAACGTCCAAGGATACGAACAAGCAATGGCTCGCCAATCTCATCAGACTCTTTCTTGGTCAAGACCACGCCCTGGTCATCACCGCAATCTTCGTGCCGAACGACAACATCCTGCGCCACATCAACAAGACGGCGAGTAAGGTAACCGGCGTTGGCCGTTTTCAAGGCGGTGTCCGTCAAACCCTTGCGCACACCGTGACTTGAGATGAAAAATTCCAGCACAGACACACCCTCTTTGAAGGAAGATTTCACCGGCAGTTCAATAATGTCTCCGGAAGGCGACGTCTTCAAACCGATCATACCAATGGTCTGCGTCAGCTGGCCCCAAGCTCCGCGAGCTCCAGATTCAATCATGGTGTAGGCAGAACTATTCTTCGGCAGAGCGTTTTTCGAGAGCTCGGCAATGCGATCTTTAATTTCGGTCCACACTTTAATAACTTGTGTATGACGCTCGCTCTGCGTGAGCAATCCTTGCGCGTAATAGTTTTCGATTTCAAGGATTCTCTTGTCTCCCTCGGCAATCAATTCAATCTTGCCCGGCACATCCGGCAATCCTTCCATGCTATATGAATAGCCTGACCTGGTTGCATACTCGAAACCAAGCTCCTTCAAATCGTCGAGCATTGAAGCCGTGAATTCCTGGCCGTAGAACTCCAGCGTATCGCGCACAATGTTCGCCAGCTCCTTCTTGCCCATGGTCTTGTTCTGATAGCCGATCTTTTCCGGAAACATGCGGTTTACAATGATGCGTCCTGGCGTGGTCACAATTCTTTCCTCGCCCATTCGAACGCGGATCCAGTCCTGTGACTTGATCGCACCCATTTTGAAAGCGTAGAGCGCCTCATCCGTATCCGCAAAGCTCTTCATGTGCTTCTCATCCGGCTCATTGTGCGTCATGGTCAAGTAGAAAGAAGCCCAGGCAATGTCCTTACCAGCCGTAGCCACCGGTCCACCAAAAGATGGCTTCAACAGGTTCCGGATAGACAGCATGATGTGCTCGGCTTCATAGCGAGCCTCAGCCGTCAGCGGAACGTGCACAGCCATTTGGTCACCGTCAAAGTCAGCGTTATACGCTTCACAAACAAGCGGATGGATCTTGATCGCTTTTCCCTCTACAAGCTTCGGACGGAACGCCTGAATACCAAGACGGTGAAGCGTTGGCGCGCGGTTCAGAAGCACAAAGCTGTCCTTGGTTACTTCTTCAAGGATGTCCCATACTTCCGGCCTGTCGCTCTCGATGAATCTGTTGGCCGAACGAATGTTGTGAACGTACTCGCGACCGATCAACTTGGAAATCACGAAAGGTCGGAAAAGCTCGAGCGCCATTTTCTTTGGGATACCGCACTCGTCAAGGTGAAGGTGAGGACCCACAACGATAACGGAACGACCAGAATAGTCGATACGCTTACCAAGCAAGTTCTGACGGAAACGGCCCTGCTTGCCCTTCAAAATGTCAGCCAGTGACTTCAACTGGCGCTTCTTTCCGGTAGCAGCAATAACGGTTTTGGACTGGCGAGCGGAGTTGTCGATCAGAGCATCAACAGCTTCCTGCATCATGCGCTTTTCATTTCGAGTGATGACCTCCGGCGCGTTCAAAGCGAACAAACGGCGCAAACGATTGTTGCGGTTGATTACTCGACGATAGAGATCGTTGAGGTCACTCGTTGCAAAACGTCCGCCGTCGAGTGGCACCATTGGGCGCAGATCCGGTGGGATCACTGGCAACACTTTCAAAATCATCCAACCCGGGGAAATATTGTTCTTTTCAAGTGATCTGAAGAGCTTCAACCGGCGCATGATGCGGTCATACTTAGCTTTCGAGGTGGTTTCAGCCATCTCTTCGACAAGCTTTTTGATCGTCTCCGGCACGTTAATGCGCTCAAGCAATTTTACAATCGCGTCCGCGCCAATGCCGGCATCAAACACGTGGCCATAACGCATGGACCAATCATGATAGGTAGCTTCTGAGATGACCTTGAGCGGAGCAATCTCCTTCAAGTCCTTATCAACGTTAATGAAATCTTCCTCAAGCTCTTCCATCTTTTTGTCAGCAATGTCCTGGATGCGGTTGATCTCGGCCTTCAAACCATCCTTCTTGCCCTCATACGTGGAAGTAACGCGCTCAATATCGCGCTTGGTCTCCCCCTCAATCATCTTCTTCTTGCTCTTAAACTCTTCCTTTACCTGTTCGAGGGTCTGGAGACGAGCTTCCTCATTCACGTCAGTCACCATGAACGCGCCAAAGTAGACCACTTTCTCAATAGCCTGAACACCAAGGTCAAGCAACGTGCCGATCTTTGAGGGAACTCCGCGCAAGAACCAGATATGCGTTACAGGCGAGGCCAGCTCAATGTGTCCCATACGCTCACGGCGAACAGACGATTGGGTTACTTCAACTCCACACTTGTCACACACAATGCCCTTATAACGGATCTTTTTGTATTTTCCGCAGTAACACTCCCAATCCTTGGACGGTCCAAAAATCTCTTCAGCAAAGAGGCCCTGCTTTTCCGGCTTTTGGGTGCGGTAGTTAATGGTTTCCGGCTTGGTCACCTCGCCATAGCTCCAAGAACGAATAACTTCAGGTGAAGCAACCTTGAGGCGGATAGAGTCAAAGTCCGTAGACTTCAGCGTGTCGAATTTCATTGCCATATATTTTCGCTTTACGCTTTCTTTGGTGATCCCCCGTCGCCAAGTTCTACCTTGCGGTTGTTCTTAAGGAGCTCAACGTCCATGCCAAGACCCTTCAGCTCACGGATGAGCACGTTGAAAGACTCAGGGATGTTCACCTTCGTGATCGGGTCGCCCTTAATGATGGACTCATACGCCTTAGCGCGTCCTGGAACGTCATCAGACTTAATGGTCAAGATTTCCTGGAGCGTGTGGGCGGCGCCGTACGCTTCAAGCGCCCAAACTTCCATCTCTCCAAAGCGCTGTCCACCAAACTGCGCCTTTCCGCCCAACGGCTGTTGGGTAATGAGCGAGTACGGGCCAATAGAACGCTGGTGCATCTTATCTTCCACCATGTGGTTCAGCTTCAGCATGTACATGACGCCCATGGTTACTGGATTGTCGAATGCTTCTCCAGTTCGGCCGTCATAAAGACGAACCTGTCCGCTTTCCGGGTAGCCAGCTTCTTTGAGTTCTTTTCGAATAGATTCAGTTGGCGCGCCAGCAAATACCGGAGCGGCCACCTTATAGCCGAGTTTCTCGGCAGCGAGACCCAAGTGCACCTCGAGGATTTGTCCAAGGTTCATACGGGAAACCACGCCAAGCGGGGTCAAAACCACATCAACCGGCCGGCCATCTTCACCAAACGGCATGTCTTCAATAGGCACTACAATGGAGACCACACCTTTGTTTCCGTGGCGTCCGGCCACCTTATCTCCGGCCTGCAATTTACGCAGATCAGCGATTGTAACCTGGATGGACTTGATCACGCCCGGGGGCAAGTTATCGCCCTCCTCGCGTGAGAAAACTTTGATATCAACCACCTTACCCTTGCGACCGTGTTCAAGATACAGAGACGAGTCGCGAACATCGCGCGCCTTGTCGCCGAAAATCGCGCGGAGCAATTTTTCTTCGGCAGACAGCTCGGTCTCTCCTTTCGGAGTGATCTTACCAACAAGAATGTCTCCGCTCTTCACCTCGGCGCCTACGCGAATAACGCCTTCGACGTCAAGGTTCTTGAGCTTCTCTTCAGACACGTTCGGAATATCACTCGTCACTACTTCAGGACCAAGTTTTGTATCACGCACGTCAAGCGTCAGATGCTCAAGGTGAATAGTCGTAAAGCGATCATCCTCAACAACCCGCTCAGACACGATCACGGCGTCTTCGTAGTTGTAGCCGTCCCAGCTCATGAAAGCCACGAGCATGTTTTGACCAAGGGCCATTTCACCATTTTCCACAGATGGGCCGTCAGCCAACACGTCACCTTTCTTCACCTTTACGCCTGGCAGAATCACAGCTCTCTCAGTAATGGCCGTAGAGTTGTTCGAACGCAAATACTTGGTGAGCGTATACGTCACGAGACCCTTATTTTTGTAATCAACCGTGATCTTCACGCCGTCAGCCTGCGTGACTACACCCTCTTCTTCGGCAACAATAACGTGGCCGGCGTCAACCGCTGCCCGGCGCTCGATTCCCGTTCCAATGATCGGAGCCTGCGGGCGAATGGTAGGCACGGCCTGGCGTTGCATGTTCGTGCCCATGAGTGCGCGCGTTGCATCGTCGTGCTCGAGGAACGGAATGAGCGAGGTGCCGATCGAAACAATCTGCGTTGGCGCCACGTCCATGTAGTTCACCTCTTTGGCAGCCACCAGTCTTGGCTCACCAAATTTTCGAGCTTCAACATATTCATCAAGAATATATCCATCGGCATCCATGCGGACAGTGGCTGGACACGTAATTGCTTTCTCCTCTGTGAAGGCGTTCAAATAAATAACTTCGCCCGTTGCTTTGGACTTGCCCTTTTCCTGAAGTACTTTTCGATAAGGAGTTTCAATAAAACCGTACTCGTTGACCCTGGCGTAGCTGGCCAAGTGGCCTACCAGACCGATGTTCGGTCCTTCCGGAGTAGCAATCGGACAAATACGACCGTAGTGCGTGGTGTGCACGTCGCGGACTTCAAAGCCGGCGCGCTCGCGGGACAAACCGCCAGGTCCCATGGCTGACAAACGGCGCTTGTGTTCAAGCTCAGCCAGGGGGTTCGTTTGATCCATGAACTGGGACAACTGCGAGGACATGAAAAACTCGCGCACCGCACCAATGACTGGGCGGGCGTTGATCAGCTTGCCTGGCGTCAGCGTATCAATATCCTGCGTGGACATGCGGTCTTTGACGATGCGCTCCATGCGAGCCAGACCGATACGAAAACGGGACTGCAAAAGTTCGCCAACCGAGCGGATACGGCGGTTGCCAAGGTGGTCAACGTCATCCGGCTCGCCCTGCGTGATGTTCAGACGGACGATTTCCTTGATAATCATGACCAGATCTTCCTTGGTCATGATGCGACGCGCCTCACTAGACACGTCTGCGTGCGGATCTTCCGCGCCAAAACGGAGATTGAACTTATAGCGTCCAACCGGGCCAAGGTCGTAACGATCAAAATTGAAGAACATGGCATGAATGAGTGAACGAGCGTTCTCGGCCGTGGCCAAGTCCCCCGGACGAATGCGCTTGTACACTTCGCGCAAGCCCTCTTCTTCGTTCGTCGAAATATCCTTTTCAAGCGTGGACTCAATGTACTTCACCGTTGGGTGAATATCCGTATCCTCAAAGACCTTCAAAATTTCTTCATTGTTGCCAAAACCAAAGGCACGCATAAGGGCCGTGACAGCCACCTTGCGCTTGCGGTCAATCTTCACCCAGATCACGTTCTTTGCGTCAGTCTCGAACTCAAGCCAAGCACCGCGGTTCGGGATAATCTTCGCCCCGTAGTACCGGCGTCCGCGCATGACCTCAGCCGTGAAAAACGCACCGGCTGAGCGAACCAGCTGTGAGACAACAACACGCTCAACACCGTTGACGATGAAAGTTCCGCGGGGAGTCATCACTGGCAAATCGCCAAGGTAGATTTCCTGCTCCTTCGTTTCACCGGTGCGGAGATTCTTCAAATGGGCCCGCACGCGGAGCGGAGCCTCATACGTCACGTTCTTGGCTCGGCTGGTCACCTCGTCAAATTTCGGCTCGTCCGAATAATACTCGCCCAACGTCAACTCCAAATCACGGCCAATAAAATCCTTGATCGGCGAAATTTCATTAAAAAGCTCGCGGAGCCCATTGCCCATGAACCAATCGTATGAGGCCTTCTGAACCTCAATGAGGTCAGGCAAATCCGTAGCAACGTTCACAGGGCTGAAAGCCTTGCGATTCCCAAACATTCGGGGAGTGGTGACTAATTTGGCCATAAAACGCAAAAGGCACTCCGGTTGAGGGAGTGTCTCAGTTATCCTTAATTCTCGTGCTGTACTGGTACCACATCAGAGGTTTTAGCCAATGAAGTAGTGACCGGGATGCGGTTTTGCATGCCAGACGAGTAAAGAGTTTTTCGCGGAACTTGGCCGTGTTTTGCTTGCACAGCATGTCAAGTAGACGCGCGTACGCGGGATTGTACCTGAGGAACACCGGGGAGTCAACAATACCTGTGAACTAAGGCGAGGCGGTCGTTTTCTCTGCTATACTTGGCGCACTATGTCCGGTCCGTTACGATGGCGGATTCGCATTTATCAATCCGCACCCCATCTCCTTTTCACCCTTTTCATCATTGCCTGCCCCTTTGTCTTTTTGTGGGTTTTTTCATCTGTTGCCCACCTAACCACCAGCCATCTCTTTCTTGATCTCTTCATTTCTTCTGTCAGATTACTCATCGCCTTTGTCATTTCTCTTGTTTTGGCCTGGTTTTTGGCAGTTGGGCTGTCCCGCGGAAAGGCGTCGGGCTTTGCCCTCCCCCTCTTTGACGTTCTTCAAAGCTTTCCAACTTTTGCCGCTCTCCCCCTGGCTACGTATCTCTGGGGACCATCAAACCTCACGGTTATTGTTTTCCTGGTCCTCACCGTTATCTGGCCCATGCTATTTTCAATCATTAGTTCCATGCACCTTATTCGCCACGACTGGGAAGAGGCGGTGGAAATTTCAGGTTTAAAGGGCATCAACTATCTCCGTTATTTCATTCTCCCCGTAACTATTCCTGGCCTTATTACCGGCTCCATCATTGGCTTGGGCGAGGGCTGGGAAGCGCTCGTGGCCACAGAAATCATTGTGCAGATCAAGAATGGCTTGGGCAGTTTCTTCCAAACTTACTCAACAAACCTTGTCATTACCACGTTTGGCATCTTTGGCTTTCTCTTGTTCATCTTCGCGTTAAATAGAGTGATCTGGATTCCGCTCCTTGATTGGAGCCACCGCCGAAACGAAGACTAATATGCTTCCCATCATCAAATTAACGGGCGTCAGCAAAATCTTCACAGAAGGCCGGAAGACCATGGTAGCGCTTGATGACATCAATCTGTCCATTAACCCCGGCGAGCTGTTTGTCATAGCCGGCCCGTCCGGATCTGGCAAATCTACAATCCTCCGCATCATGTCAGGACTTGAAAAGGATTTTGACGGTTCGGTCGCGTATGGTCGAGGAATTACTCGAAAAGATTTCAGCTTTGTCTTCCAGCAATTTGCCCTGCTTCCTTGGTTAACCGTCAAAGAAAATGTCGAGATCGGACTTATTGCAAGAAAAATTACTCCGCATATCCGCGCCCGCCGAGTCATGGCTGAACTCAAGCTCCTAGGACTCGAGAAATTCTGCAACCACTATCCGCGAGAGCTATCCGGCGGTATGCGCCAGCGTGTGGGCATTGCCAGAGCCTTCGCCACTGATCCCAAAATCATCTTCATGGACGAAGCCTTTTCTGAACTCGACTCCTTCACAGCCGAGGAATTACGGCACGAGCTCCTCGACATCTGGCGCGAAAAGAAACCGACGATTATCCTCGTCACGCACCTAGTGAACGAGGCCATCGAACTCGCTGACCGCATTGCCGTCCTCACTCCCCGCCCCGGCAAAATTGAAAAAATCATCAAAGTCACTCTCGACCGGCCACGCGCCAAACGCTCCCCCGAATTTTTCGCCCTCGAAGATAAACTGACAGGCATCATCAGGCCATAGGCCGTAAGGGCCGAACCAAGTTTCGGCCCAATATAAAAGCTCCCGCCCAAGAATCGCAGGATAAGAACGCAATAGAGTTTCAGATTAGCCAGACCCGCGCGGGAACTAGAGAGAGTTTTGCACCAGCGGGCGTACCCCACGGCGCGTTCCCGAACAGATATAGCAAGAAAACGGTACGTCTTATCCCGCAACTTTTAAGCGGGAGCCTATTGAGAATACCAAGAGAGAGCCAAGTGGGCAAGATGGGCAAAATGCGAACTAAACCTCCTCCCCCGGCGCTTCTGCATCATCCTGCGGAATCACGGCCGCTCCACCATTATAGTGTGCAATCGCAGCGTCGCGAGTAACGGCGCGGAGCTTTTCCATAGTTGCTGGATGCTCGCGCAAATAAAGCTTGGCGGTTTCACGACCAACACCCATCTTTTCTTCGCCGTAGGAATACGAGGCGCCTCGCTTCTCAACCGTGCCAACTTCGACGCCAAGGTCGAGCAAATCGCCGGAGAGCGAGATACCCTCGTTATACATGATGTCGAATTCAGCGGTGCGGAAAGGCGGGGCAACCTTGTTTTTTACAATCTTCACCTTCACGCGGTTGCCAATAATCTTTTCGCCCTGCTTGATCTGCGCATTCCGGCGGATTTCCATACGCACAGATGCGTAAAACTTGAGCGCGTTTCCGCCAGGCGTGGTTTCCGGATTGCCAAACATGACGCCAATCTTCATGCGGATCTGGTTGATGAAAATAACGACTGTTCCCGATTTCGCAATGCTCGATGTCAGCTTGCGAAGCGCTTGGCTCATCAATCGAGCTTGTAAACCCATGTGACTATCCCCCATGTCGCCTTCAAGTTCTGCTTTTGGCACAAGGGCGGCGACCGAGTCAACGACGATGACGTCGATAGCGTTCGATCTGACGAGCGTGTCTACGATTTCGAGCGCCTGCTCGCCGGTATCAGGCTGTGAGATGTAAAGCTCGTCCACTTTTACGCCGAGCTTGCGCGCGTAATCAGGGTCAAGTGCGTGCTCGGCATCAACGAAGGCGGCAATGCCACCGAGCTTTTGTGCTTCGGCCACGATGTGTTGGGCAAGCGTGGTCTTACCGGAAGATTCGGGGCCGTAGATCTCGATAATACGACCGCGTGGCACGCCCATCGCACCAAGCGCCAGGTCAATCGACAAACAACCCGTCGGGATCGCATCCACGTTGGTTGATTTAGCTTCGCCAAAGCGCATGATGCTCCCCTCTCCAAACCGTTCCTTAATTTGCGAAATTGCTTCCGTAGCAGCTGCGGCACGAGGATTTACAGATTGTTTGGCCATAAAATATTATCAATCAGTGATCGTTCCGATCACTTCCCCATCCCGAGCAGAGCGAGGGATAGAATTGGTTTACTGAAACTTGTCTAATCCAATGACCTCGATACTACCCCTCGTCGCCTCGGGGTGGGAACCATTCATCCTTAGTAGGCGAACACCCGAACAAAAACCGTACACGCAGTTTACAATATCAAAAAATATCGCGCAGTCAGTTATCCACCTTGCCCCTAACGTAGTCCGGCTTAGCCGGACGAAGTGGGGCCACTTATCTCAGCGAAACCGGCTGAACCTCAGTTTGATCAAGCACTACTCGACGCAAAATAGTTGCCGTATGCGAGTATCTTCGTTTTGCCTCAACCGTTATCACATTAAGTCCGTTGGAAAGGTCGAGTGTTGTAGCAAACGAATCATCGTCTCTGACAACAACATCTTTACCGTTGATTTTTACTTGGACTTCCTTGTCCGTCACAAATCCGCTGACCGGTAGCAGGGCCGAGGAGACGGCGCTCGAGTCTTGTGGATTCAAAAGCGTAATATTCGGCGCAGCGAGCAGACGATTAGCCTGGTAACCCAAATACGCAATCACGCAGAGCGCGAAAGACGCAAGCACAAGCGCACTCATGGCCTTTGTGGCTACAAAAAACTTCCGTTTGTTAACACGCTCGCGTGGCAAGCGGTGGGGTGAGAGCAGGTCTACTCTGCCAGACTCTTCTTCATATAACTCAAGGAAGTACGTCTCATCCGCCTTCAGCGCCCGCGAGTATGACCGCAAATAATTCCGCGTATACATGGGATCCGGCAGTTCATCATATCTCCCCCATTCCAGCGCCTCCAAGTAGCATTTCCTCACCCGCGTCATCTTCTCCAGCATCTCCAAACTCACCGCCTGACTCCGGCGGAGTGTCCTCAACTTCTCGCCCAAAAGTTTTGGCGAGGTTTCCAGTGGACGCATGACAAAAACCATAGCACTCCAAGTTTACCTCAATATCATCCTAAGGGCCTAACCCTTTGCAGTTTCATCTTCTTCTTCCTCGGCGAGGTTTTCGACGTCAGCGTCCTCGTCTTCTTCATCTTCGTCAGCCGAGGTTGAAATCTCGCCTTGCTCAGCAATTGGTGCACCGGACAGGTCGGTGTTTACGCCAGTTCCCGCAGGTGGCCATTCGCTGACCAGAACTTCGCGGGGTTTGGCGCCGTCAGCGGGACCAACCACGCCGATTTCTTCCATGAGATCAACAATGCGAGCGGCGCGGGAATAGCCGATTTTCATTCGGCGCTGGAGGTAAGAGGTTGAAACACGTTCCGCGTCGATGGCGATGTGAATCGCATCCTCGAGTAGCTCGTCGGCATCCTCGGAGTTGATAGAAACTCCCCCAGAATCTCCGCCTTTACCGCCCTCGATAATTTGATAATTGTAATCCGGCACGCTTTCCTTCTTGAGGAAGGCTACCACTCTCTCGATCTCCTCGTCAGACACGTAAGCACCTTGAGCTCGGCGAGGTTTCGAGAGATCGGGTGTAGAGATAAGCATGTCTCCACGGCCGAGCAGTTTGTCAGCGCCGGCGGTATCGAGAATCGTTTTCGAGTCTACTTGCGAGGCCACGGCGAAAGCGAGACGGGTCGGGATGTTAGCTTTAATGGTGCCGGTAATGACATCCACTGACGGGCGCTGGGTAGCGAGCACAAGGTGAATACCCGCGGCGCGGGCCATTTGGGCCAAGCGGACAATAACCGCCTCAACATCGCGCTTGTTCTGGATCATCAAATCGGCCAGCTCGTCGATCACGATAATGATCCTCGGCATGCGCTCAGCCGCCTTGGCGTTGTACGAGTCGATATCGCGAGCGCCGAACTTGGCGAGGTAATCAAGCCGGCGTTCCATCTCTCTAATAGCCCACTTCAGGGCGTTCACCGCTTCCTCGGCTTTGACGATTGGTGGCACTAGCAAGTGAGGAATGCCGGTATAGACGCCAAGCTCGACGCGCTTTGGATCAACCATGATGAACTTCAAATCGTCAGGCCCGTTTTGATAAAGGAGCGAAATGATAATGTCATTCAAACAAACAGATTTACCGGAACCAGTCGCACCGGCCACCAGCATGTGCGGAGCTTTGTCGACGGCCAGCATCATGGTAGCGCCAGAAATGTCTTTACCGAGGGGAACGGCGAAAGAACTCTTGTGCGTGCGGAATTCTTTTGATTCAAGCAACTCGCGCAGGCCTACGCGCGCCACAGTCAAGTTCGGCACTTCAACGCCGACGAGTGCCTTACCAGGGATAGGCGCTTCGATGCGAATAGGGTGAGCAGCGAGCGCTAGGGCGAGGTCATTCTGAAGCGCTACCACGCGAGCTAGCTTCACGCCCTGCGCTGGCCTGAAAGCATACTGCGTCACGGTTGGGCCCACTCGAACATCACTCATCTCAACAGGAATACCAAATTGTTCCATCGTGCGTACGATGATCTCTTGATTTCTCTCGATGTCCCCCGCTTTTGCCTCGCTCCTTTTGTTATCGAGCAAATCAAGCGGAATCTCAATCTTTCGGCGGGCAGCCGAAGTCATCACTGTCTCGCCGGAATTCCCCCCGGCCTTTGTGGACGCAAAATATGCCGCCGCTTTCTCATTGATCTCCGGTTCCGTAGCTTCTTCTCCCCCTCCATCCTCTATCTCCTCTCCTTCCTCAGCCGGCATTTCTTCCTCCTCCGGGATATCATCGCCCACAAATTTTGGTTCATCTTCAACTACCGGGAACAATTTCTCGTACAATTCGCGGAACATGACCAGCGGTTTATTGACCATTAACAGTAACGAAACAAGGAAACACGCTAGCGCGATAACAATAGAAGCGCCAAGCCCCATCGAGTTAACGAGCAGATTCGAAAATATAAGACCAAGCGCTCCCCCGGCATTTTTCAAAACTCGCGGGTCAGAAATGCCAGAAGCAAAAAAGAGATTCACTAGTCCGCTAAAGCTCACTAAGAAAACTACGAGCGCCAGCAACATTCTTGGCTTCAAAATGTTCAGTTTCTCTGCCACCATACCCATGCCGAGGATAATCAATAAAAGCGGGATCACCACTCGGCCAAGACCCAGTCCCATGGCCAGCACATCATCAATTTGCTTGCCCACGTTCCCGGCAAAACCAAAAACGGACAGCATCGCTACCGCCCCAACCGCAATAATGACCACCGCCACTATACTGCGCCGGACCTCAAGCGATAACCCGGTCTCCTCATCCTCTACATGCTTCTTGCGTCTCGCCATAACGGATACATTGTAGCAGATTTAAAGATTTACACAGATCAGCGGGTGTACGACAGATCAAACGCAGATATAAAAATGCGCGGAAATTACCCGCGCATTCTCATCTTATCTGTGTTAAATCTGTCGCGCCTTGAGATCTGTGTCAATCTACCTTCTCTTACTTAGACACTCTCTCTACATAATCCCCCGTTTCGGTATTCACCATCACCTCATCACCTTGTTTGATAAAAATTGGCACGCGGATCATCATGTCGTTCTCAAGCTTGGCGTCCTTGAGGACATTACCGGAAGCCGTGTCGCCTTTTGTAGCTGACTCAGTCTCAGTGATCTTATACTGAATCTTCAAAGGCAACTGCATGGAGATGGCCACGTCTCCGTGCATGACGATCGTGACGTCCAAGCCCTCTTTAAGAAACTTTGCGTCATCACCAACCAGGTCTCGGCCAAGAGATACCTGCTCAAAAGACTGGCCGTCCATGAAGGTAAGCGTGTGCTCGTCAGCAAAGATGAACTGCATCTTTTTGTAGCCAACGTCCTCAAACGTCAATGACTCAGCGCTCTTAAAGTTGTTCTCAACCACCTTTCCGCTCGATAACGACTTAAGGCGGGTGCGGACAAAGGATGATCCTTTCCCCGGCGAAACACGCTGGAAAGTAACGGCTACCCAAAGTTCGCCATCAAGCTTGATAACGGTACCCTTACGAATATCATTCGGAGATGCCATAGGCTAAAACCTCTGCGAGGGAGGAAACAGATGAATAGAATCAATATCCTTGGCGCCGGCCTTCAGCATGATCAGCCGATCAATGCCAAGGGCGTTGCCAAAGGAGGGAGACGCGACGGAGGATAGCCTGGACAGCAGTTCCTCGTCAATCGGAAACACCTCCTTGCCAGCCATCCGGCGCTCTTCGGCCTCCAGCTCAAACCGTTTTCGCTGTTCGACAGGATCAACGAGCTCAGTAAAACCGTTACATATTTCGAGGCCATTCACGTATCCCTCGAATCTCTGCGCCGAGCGTCCATCAGCGTTCTTCTGAGCTAAAGCCGCTTCCGCCACTGGATACTCTGTTAAAAAGAAGAGGGGATTTTCAGCCTCAAGCCGGGGTTGGATGTGATACTGGAAAAGGTCGGCAATAATTAACGCTACATTGTAGCCTTTAGAAATCTCAATCCCTAAACGAATACATGCCTCCCCCAAATTCTCGAGCGTGGCATCAGCCGGATGCACTCCAAAGAATTTCTCAAACTCTTTTACATAACTGATTCTCGGCCAGGATTTCTCCATCCCGAGCGACGGCGAGGGATCCGACTTTCTGCCGAGGATCATGCTAACTAGCCCCTCCGTCTCCTTCATACACTCGTGATAATCCGCATGCTGTTGGTACCACTCAAGCATGGAAAACTCGACACTCCACCGCTCACCGAGTTTCTCAAAATTTCTAAACACCGGCGTAATCGTATAGATTTTCTCAAGCCCCCCGCCAAGCAATTTCTTCATCGAGTATTCGGGACTCGTGATGAGACCGCCTCGATGTTTGGTGCCATCGAGCAATCGAACATCCACTCCAACGGGATCAAGGTTCGGTTCCATCCCCGGACACTTCACAAGCACGGGCGTTCTGACCTCGATATATTTTTTTGATTGGAAAAAGGCGTGAACTTGGGAGATCACGCCATTCCATAATTCTGCTCGAGCTTGTAAATCGTCGAGACCGAGCACACTTAGTTGATGACGAACGGGAGGAGGCCGATGATGCGAGCACGCTTTACTTCATTCGCCACTTTGCGCTGGTGTGAAGCACAAACGCCAGAGCGCTTGCGGGACACAATCTTGCCAAAGGAGGAGATAAAACGGCGGAGAACATCAGTATTCTTGTAGTCAATCAGCGTCTCCTTGTTCACGCAGAAGTAACAGTAGCGGTCATTGTTAGGGTTTGATTTGTTCATAGAGGTTAGAGTTTAGAACGGAATGTCTTCGAGTTTAATTTCGTCGTCGGGGTTTTGCGAAGGCTCAGAAGCTACAATCGGTGCTTCATCACTCGGAGAAACCGAGGGTCCAGCACTGACGGCGGTCGAACCCTTCGGCGAGCCCATGGCTGGCGAACCACCGCGGTCAAGCATGATCATGTTCTCAATCACGATCTCTGTCCGGTACTTCTTCACGCCGTCCTGGCCTTCCCAATCGCGCGTTTGAATTCTGCCGTCCACGTAGATCTTCTTGCCCTTGTTGAGGTACTGCGCGCAGATTTCTGCCAGCCTGCCCCAAGCGACAATGTTGTGATAATCAGCCTCATCTTTCTTCACGCCAGCCTTGTCCGTGTATGTCCGGTTCGTGGCCATGGAAAATGTGGTCACCGACTGACCGCTGGTAGTCTTCCGCATTTCCGGATCCCGCGTCAGGTTCCCGATTAACATTGCTTTGTTCAATGAGGCGGCCATATGAAGTCCTTAAACGTTCTTCATGATATCCGAATCCAGGATTTGGTCGAGTTTGCTTGAAAGCTCTTCCGTAGTCATCTTCTTTTCTTCAGCGGGCTTACGAGTATCCCTGGAAGCTGGGCGCTCTTCACGCTCAGATGAACGGCGTCCTTCTGGTGACAGTGGCTGGACGTATGAAACCAGCTTGTACGCCTGAGTAGGAATTCCTTCTGGGCGAGCAATCGTGATGTGGCGCAGGACCTCCTCAGACAAACGGAGGTTCAAATCAATCTTAGCCATGGCCTCCTTTTCAGCTGACACGTAAAAAAGCATGTAAGTGCCGTAGCGCTCATGCTCAATGTTGTAAGCCATCTTGTGCTTACCCAAGTTCACCGTCTTCTCAATCTTTCCTGCCCCTGCCTCAATCACCTTCGCAATCAAACCTGTCACCGTTTCTATCTCGTTATCCGCAAATTTGCTTGGGATAACAGTCATGATCTCATAGATCATAAGGGTCTTTGGTCGAGTTCTGCTCGACGAATCCCCGAGGGGATCCTTGGACAATAATAAGTGGTGGAAGATTAGCCGAATGCGCCCGGGGAGTCAAGGAGTTGTGAAGTACAGAAGTTCCTGCTAGGATAAGCCAATCTATGCAAACTTTTGCCCTTCTAGGGGCGTTCCCTGAGATTTCACTGGCCGAGATTCATGCTGTAACCGGATCATTGCCATCCTGGCATGGCGGTGATCTGGCCACTTTTGACGATGTAACCTGGAATTTTAGCGATTTGCAGAACAGACTTGGCGGAAGTCAGAAACTCGGCGTAGTGGTTGGTTCTGTTACAAAGGTAGACACCAAGGAAATCGCCGCCTTTGTTGGGGCTGATTTGATCGAGGGTTTCCCGGAAGGCAAAGTGCACGTAGGCGTCAGCGTCTACGGAGTAGATCAGGTGAAGCTCGACAAAGTCCGCACCGCTCTCAAAAACCTTGGTTTTGACATTAAAACGTACTTAAAGGACGCCGGCCGTTCAGCTCGGTACGTCATCTCGAGGGAGGCCACGCTCTCCTCGGTTGTCATTAAAAACAACGACCTCCTGAAAAAGGGTGCGGAGTTCGTTTTCGTGGTTCGCGAGGATGACATTTTGATCGGCAAAACCCTCGCCGTGCAGGACGTCGACGTGTGGAGTCATCGCGACATGGAGCGCCCGCGCCGAAACGCGAAACAGGGAATGCTTCCGCCAAAACTGGCCCGCATGATGGTGAACCTGGCCGGTATTAACGAAAACATGTTCGGCAAAGTGGTGCTCGACCCATTCTGTGGCTCCGGCACCGTTCTTATGGAAGCTGGTTTGCTCGGCGCTGGCCGTTTGATTGGCGGAGACATAAATCCAATAGCAATTAGCGACACCAAGGAAAATCTGGCCTGGATTGCCAAAGAGCACCCCATGCCAGCTCCCGATCTTTTCAATGCCAAGGCGTCTGAGCTGAACGAATTCATCGGCCCGAACGCGATTGACATTGTGGTCACTGAAACGTACCTCGGCACCCCTCGAAAGGGTACGGAATCTCGTTCCGACATCCAGAAATCCCTCGACTACGTTGAAACCATTTATAAGGAAACATTTTCAAGCCTCAAAATGTCACTGAAACCCGGCGCCACGCTCGTCCTTGCTTCTCCAGTGCACGAGCTCGACGGCAAAGATCTTCAGATCGACGCCATTGGTATCATGAAATCGCTCGGCTACACGCATCTAGAGACACCATTCGAGCCTCTTGTCTATCGCCACAAAAACCAGCTGGTAGGACGCAGAATCTTGATTTTCCGCTCCTAAACTGCTACTCTCAGGCTCGTTACCCAGGGAGGATCTCATGGAAACGGAAACGCTGACGATCGACCAGATCTCGCGGAACCCCGTGAGATTCTTCAGCCTCTTAGTTCCGCTTTGGACAGAAGTACCAGACATCGAATACGGCCTTCATTTCACCATCTTCGAACTGCTGACCAAACCAAAGTGGTTCGTTGATAAACGCATCTACACGCAGAACGAGGTGTCACTCGCGCTCGTGGAACTGCGGTTAAACGGCTTCCGCCCCATCAGCTGTGGACGAATGGTTCGCATCCTTGGACGAGGGATGAAAGAACGCTGTTCGGGCGTGGGTACCATGGAACGGGACTTCCCATATGGAGAGATGCTGATCAATTTGCGTGAGACGATCCGTCAGGACCAGAGACATTTCGGGGGCATGCTCCCGGCTGTGGAACACCTCATCCGGTGTCATACAGCTCAAGAACAGAACAACCGCGCCCGCAAACGCATCACCAAGGTGGCGCAATAAAGGAGACCGTCATGCTCGTGTCACTTCTCGTGTCCTTCGCGCTCGCTCAGAACCCGGTCGCGCCAAGCCTGACCACGCTCATTGCGGAGTCGCCTGCGCCCCCGCATACCCTGGTCACGAGCGAGATGGACCTGCTCGCCACAGCGAACCAGCACTGCGCGGACACCGCCTGCGCGCTCTACATCGGAATCGGGACACGGCTCATCGGCCTCGGATACATGGTTGAGCCCGTTCCGTGTAAGGACGATAAGAGCAAACCCTGCAAGATCGTGGAAACCAGAATGGCCACACTCGCAGAAGACAGCCCGCTCCTGACCGAAGCCATTCGGCAGAAATGCGAGGTGAGTGACATAGAGTGCACCATCTCCGCGCCGGCGTTCGTGACGCTCGAAGGCAAGGTGGTGATGGTGGTGGTCTTCATGAGCTTCCACCACGGCCATGCCGAGCTCATCGACAAAAGCATCTGGTTCATCCCCGAAAAAACCGGACTCATGTACCGGCAGAAAACAACCTAGTCTCGCGTCGAGTACCCCTCAGACGCTCAAACGCCGGCCCCTCGTAGGAGTGCCGGCGTTCGCATTTTCATTATTTAAAAATATTCTTGGCCAGAGCCGTGTATTTATCTTGCAAAGCTTGAAGATCGATTTGTTCTTGTTCAAGAATTTTCACCAGTTCAGCCAATAACTCTGGCGTTAAAGACGGAATCGCCTTATTCCATGCGATCCGCTCCGCTTCTGACATTGACGAACTAACCAATAACTCGGCTAGGTGTTTGTAATCAACGGTCTCCATAAAAATAATTATGTCTTTCCGGTGAATGGCCAGCCCTTAAAAAATTTGGCGGCCAAGCTACTCCGTTGACCAGTATTTGTTTCAGTAAGATTCGTAAACTCACTGGCCATCTGGTCAGTCAACTGTCTAACTCGCTGTTCAGTTCCAGGCCTTTCAACAAATTCTACGTCAAGAGCCTGACTCCGCTTAGCTCGCACCGCTAGATCAATTGGATCCATAATCGCATGAAGCGCCAACCGTAAAAAAACAGGACCCAATGTTCTCAGATCAGCAAACAACTTTTCACCATTTTTCCCAAATAGTGAATCAATATCTGTTGCGCGCCGTTCCCGCATCTTAGCCATGAGATCCTCAAAGGCCTCCTCAGCCTCCTCCTCAGCTTTCTTAAAGGCAGCTTCTCTGACGGCCCGTTCCTTATCCATATACGCTAATCGTTCTTCAACATCTGCTTTGTGACGCTCAGGCGTCAGGTGGTGAAAATAATAAACTCTGTCTTCCTCGCTCGCAAATTCCCGCTCGTAGTCGACAATTTTACTCCTAGCCGCTATCTCTGCCATTCTCTTCGCTATGCCAGCCTCCTCGACCAACTTATCACCCTCTTCTTTGGCTTGTTTTGCCCGACCGCGCAAGCTGGAATCTTCATCTCGCTCCTGCGGAGTGGTGTTGTCTTCATACAGGCGCCACTCCAGAGGGCTTATCTCTTGTTCATTAAACACATCCAAACTTGTACGGAACTTTTCTCTGATTCCCGGTAGACGTAACTCTACTGATCGAGCATAAACATCCCGTTTTTCATCATCCGTCAGCGTCTCATACAAAGCATAAGCTTCATCATCGAGCGGGTCTCCGTTAATCGCCTTCCGCCTCATGTCCGCAATCCGTTCTGACAGCTCATCAGCTCCATACTTTGCCAATGTCTCAGCATTTCTTTCAGCTCTTTTCTTTGCTAAAATCTCCTGCACACTCAACCTACCCCGACCAACTTGCTCTGTATCCATAGAATTCATCGTGGGTTACCCACGGAAACGTGCTAATATTAGTGTAATCGACAGACGGAAGTCTGACACTAATTTTTTCACATTTCTATGGACAATCAACTCGGATACGAGGAACGAGTT